>Ga0233437_1000097_pt1 | contig 213334 bp, 200 predicted proteins | sample SI_122_August201_FD_182714 | JGI IMG/M metagenome (GOLD analysis project Ga0233437, IMG submission 182714) | Seawater microbial communities from Saanich Inlet, British Columbia, Canada - SI_122_August2016_200_MG | ecosystem: Environmental > Aquatic > Marine > Inlet | place: Canada: British...
GCCGGAGCTATCATCAAAGAGGGGCTGACCATCCGGGGGCTTACAACAGCGGCCTGTCTCTGGATTGTCGCCGGAATCGGCATGGCGGCAGGCGCCGGATATTATTCGGTTGCCATTGCGGCTACCTTTATATCGCTTGCCTCTCTGATCGGTCTTTCTTACTTTGAAAAATTTTATCCCAAGGACTCCTACCGAAAACTTACGATTACCACAACCAGTGATGCGGACGTATCAAAAATTATCGATACCGTGAAAAATAAATACCTCAAAATCATCCTCTTCAATTTTGAACGGAACTACGATACCGGAACCACCACTCTCAGGCTCGATCTCAGATTGTTTCACAGAGGTATCACAGACAAATTGTCTCATAACATCGTTAAGTCTCTTGAGGAAACCAAGATACCGATTAAATGCATTAAGTGGGATCGCTAAACCGGTCTGCTGGCAAAGGGAGCGGCTTTAAAGCAAAGCAAGAATAACCTCGCTGTGGAGGAAAACGCTTGTTTTCAAAAACCTTTTTATTGCTTGCCTGCCTGGCCGGAATTGTTCTTACTGTTTTGGCCTATGCCTTAGGGAAAAAGAGCGCAAAAAGGAAGCTTGAGCAAATCGAGCGTGAGGGCAGGATAACAGGGGTTCTGAATGCCTATCTCGACAATGCGCTCGACGAAGCCGAAAGCCACTCATCCGGCTACAGCGTGCTTTTACAGGCCGGCGTGCTGACACTCAGAAATGATGAAGAAATCCGTGACCTCCTTAAAAGAATTGTTATACACGGAGAAAAAAACCCGCTTGGCAAAGACCGGGACGCTCTTAAGGAAACCGACCTCTATCACTTTTTTTCCATTGCAGACTCAGAAAAAATTAATTTTGACGATATTGATTTTGGCCAGTTCACTGAAAAGATAAAAGCCATTCAGTCGCCGATAAAGAAAAAAACGAAAGCACGAAAAGTGCTTATTTTTGTCGGAATCGTGCTCATTCTTGAGCTTATTTTCCTTCAGTTCGTGCCGGTCGACATGACAAACCCGCCGGTGGAGAGTGATATTTCCGCAGCAGAGCCGGTCAAAGCAATCCTCAAAAGGGCCTGTTACGACTGCCACTCCAATGAGACTGTGTGGCCGTGGTACCGCAACATTGCCCCTGTTTCCTTCCTTATCGAAAAAGATGTCAAACATGGACGGGAAGAGATGAATTTCTCGACATGGAATCGGTACAATGAAAAACAAAAAAAGCATCTGAAACATGAGATCTGGGAAGAGATCGAGGAAAGCGAAATGCCCCCCCTTATTTATACTCTCATGCACTGGGATGCGCGCCTGAAAAAAGAGGACAAAGAACAGCTCCGTTCCTGGGGTTCTGAAGGAAAAAAAGGGACTGAGGACAGATAAGACAATCGCTTTTATAAAAATTGGTGTTTTTCTAGCAGCTAAATCCCCCGGAGTGCCCTTTCCGCAGCCAAAATAGACCTTTTCGCCTCGAAGCTTTTAATTGCCGCATTGGCCAGCCTCAGTGTAATGCCCGGTTCCTTTGCCCTTGTCGCATGAAGGAGGAACGTCTCCATCATTCTCCCCAGTTCAATCGCGCTGGCCCTGCACCCGAGACCGGGATAGGTGTCCGGGTCAACATCTTTCAGCCTTGCAGCTGACAGAGCTTTTGTATTTAACGGATCCTGTCCTGGTTCGGTCCTGCCCGTGAGCGCATAATGGATTTCAAGGGCTTCCGGGTTGTCCTGAAATACCCGGCGGCATAGGCCCAGGAAGCCGCCACGCAGGGGCTGATGGCCTTGTTGGCCGATTCAAGCGAATTGTCCGTATCCCGTTTCAGGACAGATTCTCTCTGTAATTTATGAAGACGGGCAAACTTCCGTCCCATCTTCCTTAACTGCCTGTCCGACCAGTTAATGCCGTCGCGGATATTGCGGTAACACTTGTCGATCCCTTTGCCGGAAGAGCAGACAACCGGAATATTCAGGGCCTCTTTTTCAAAGCTCTTCCCCATATAGTAATTAACGATGAGCGTCCTTGCGATTCGAACCGTCGGAAGGCCCTCCGGGTTTTTTCTGTCTGCAAAATGCTGCTCTTTGTCAAGAAGCCCGACCTGCTGGCCCCAGTTTCTCAAATCGTTTCCCAGAAGGTCCTCCTGCATTCTATCGATGAGGTCGTTGGAAACCGCAATCGCCGTATTGCTCGCCATGGCAATATTCACCTTCTGCTCACTAAAGAGCCCGAAATAGACCCTTACCCCGTGAACCGCAGAAACCCCGTTTTGAATAGCTTCTTTGATGGCCATAATCCGGTGCTGCCCGCCAAAAACCTTTAACGGGACATTCGGCCGGTAGGTGGGATCATATTCCACTACAATATCCTCAAAGCTTCTCCCTGAAAGGGCATCCTTTTCCATCAGCTTATAGGAATAGGTGTCTGTATAGATATCCCGGTTCAGTTTATACTCCTCACTCTCTTCCGGGTCGAGCACCGCCTCGAGATCGCTTTTTGATATAAGCATTTCCGATTCAAGATGACAGACACAGTAAAACACCTCGCTTCTTCTGTCGAACAGAAGAACCAGGGGAGCACCATTTTTCTCCTCATAAATCTTGAATTTCCCTAAAAAGTCTCTTATTCTTTTCAGGATAAACGGTTCGGGATTAAAACCCTCGGGAACGATGAATTTTTCTTCCGAATGACTCATGTGTCAATCCTCCCTTCCTATCTTTTTCACATGTCAAAAAATTACTTTTTTGGTTGAATGATCGTCTTTAACTGACAGCTTGAAAGTTCTATGATTATAGAGAATGGGGCGATTTTTGGCAATGAAAAAGTCCGGAGAATTGAATCTTTCTCATCTGACCCTTGCTCCCCATCGTTTTGTTTTTTTATTTTAAAGCGTCGCGATAATTCGGACTTGACTTTTAAATACGAAGACTTATAATAAACCCCGTTTTATATGACCAAAAAGAAGTAATCATTAAATCTACTGGATATTGTGATTATCAATATTAGAACCAGAGCATGGCTTATACTGTTTATCTATATTATTATTATTCTTTCAACCCTTTCTATTATGCCTGAAGTCTGGAGAGTTTTAAGCATAAACCTCGGAAAATCGATCAACGCTGTCCCGTATATCCTTACCGCTCTCTTTTTTCTCGGGCTTAGCATCTACATTTTTCATTACAAGCAAAAAAAACTATACCTTTTCTTCTGGATATTGCTTTTTTTTATGGTCTACTTTTTTCTGATGAAAGGACTTAAATTTCCTGCAGAACGGATTCATTTTCTGGAATACGGGCTTTTAAGCTACTTTGCCTATAAGGCGCTGGAAAGAGATTTGTCAAAAAAGAAGGTCTATTTTTTTGCCTTTTTTACCGTGATTCTGGTCTGTCTGCTCGACGAGGGAATTCAGTATCTCCTGCCGAACCGGGTGGGAGATTTACAGGATGTCTCTCTTAATATAGTTTCCGGTGTTTTGGGACTCACCATCACCGGATTGATCGTGAAAGCAGAAGCATCGGAGGCTGCATAGTATGATAAAGCATCTCGCTATTCTTATCAGTTTCGTAACGTTTTTGAGTATATCGACACCCGGGCTGACCTATCCTACTTCATCCCTCTCAAAACTGAGGAAAAGTATCGAAAAGGTCTTAAGCGGATCTTCAATGAGCAGTCAAAATATAGGGATAAAGATTGTTTCCCTTAAGAAGAACGACGTCATCTTTTCCCATAACGAAGACAGGCTCTTTATCCCTGCTTCCAACATCAAACTGATCACAACCGCTGCCGCCCTTACCAAGCTTCATCCCGACTATACGTTCAAGACCAGGGTCTTTATTGACGCCTCATCCTCAGGAGAGACCCTGAACGGCAACCTTTATCTGAAAAGCCACGGAGACCCCCTGCTCGTTTCGGAACGGCTATGGTTGATTGCAAAAGATATCTCGAACCAGGGAATCAAAACGATCAATGGTGATATCATCATCGACGACAATTTCTTTGACGGTAAGAGAAGCGGAAACGGCTGGAAAAAGCATCGCGGCTCCCAGGCCTATAATGCCCCGATCGGGGCTTCTTCGCTCAATTTCAATGTTATCACGATCTACATCGAACCGGGAAAAAAGGTCGGGGAAAAAGCAACAATCATTATCGACCCAGAGACCGATTATATCGAGATCGACAACCGGACCGTAACAACTGCGAAAACAAGAAGGAACTTTGCTGTAAACAGGGCCCCCAACGGGGAAAAGGACCGGTTCATTATCAAAGGAAAAATCCCCATCCGCTCAAGAAAAATCCGTCTTTACAGAAATATCTCGAACCCCCCGCTCTACCTGGGAAACGTCTTTAAAGAATTCCTGACAAAAGAAGGGGTCAGGATCAAAGGCAGCGTCCGGACAGATACAGTCCCGAAAAACGCCAAGCAGATCGGTCTCTATGAATCGAGGGCTCTCTTTCGGATCGTTCAGTATCTCAATAAGCTCAGCAATAATTTTGTTGCCGAGCAGATACTCAAGACGCTGGGAGCCGAGCTGAAAGGAGAACCGGGGACATCGGAGAAAGGGATCGAGATTATTCAGGAATTTATGAATGAGCTGGCCATCCCGAAGGATACCTATGTTGTTGCCGACGGGTCAGGTCTTTCACGGCTAAGCCGGTTGTCTCCTTCCCAGCTTATTAAGGTCCTTTCCTATATGTACCGGAGCTTTCAGGTTCAGGGGGAGTATTTTTCATCTCTCGGTATCATGGGGGTTGACGGCTCTGTTGACGACAGGCTGGAAAACACACCGGCAAAAAGAAGGATAAGGGCAAAAACAGGAACACTGTTCGGTGTCAGTTCCATTTCGGGTTATATCGAAGCCGGAACAGATGAGATCATGGCATTTTCCATTTTAATAAACGATCCAAAAATGAGCCTTCGCTCAAGCAAGAAAATACAGAACAAAATACTCTTATTGCTATTAAATTTCTACCGGTAGTTCGAAAAAAATAATAGTAAAAATGCTTGACTTAGATATTTCAATGATATAGAATTCTAAAATCTTTTAAAATCGCCAGTTCTTTCAATTTAAAGTTTTAGCGAAAGGAGGTGAACAGAATGAGAAAACTCATGATGGGGTTCTTCTGCATCGCTATCGCTATGACTCTTATCTATGGATGCGCTGACACTCCTCAGCAAAGACTCAAATCCGATATGCTCGGACTCGATGTGGCCAAAGACGAATTCAACGAGATGCGGTCTCTTTATGTCTACTGCAAATACGTTGACGGCAAGGCTTACGACGTCTACAATTACACCCTCGGAGAAGCATACGCTAAGCAGGCACAGAAGGCGTATAAAAAGGGTAAAGGCCCGAACTTCGAAAGAGCCAGGGTATTTTCACTGATGGCAATACCTCACTTAAAGATCGTTCAGAAAAAATATCTCGATTCAGAAGGATAAAATATTAAAGGAAGAGGGGGTGTTCAAGGAATGAGAATAAAAACAATCTCAAAAATTTTGCTTATAGCTGTACTGGCAATCGGTATCTCTATGGTCGCTTCTCCCTCCGTATTTGCCGGTGATTATGTTAAAACAGCAAAAGTAACACTCAGAGGCCAGTATGTAGAAAAACTAAAACCTGTTTATGCTGCATGGGATAAACATTCCAAAGATGCGATGGGCATGTATCCCGACCAGATCGCAATAATGCAAGCCCAGATCGCTATTGCTGAGTCTGCTGCCGCTGAAAACGATATGGCCGCATTCAAAGCCGCAATGAAGAAACTGAAAAAGGCTCCGAAAACATTAAAGAAACTTGCAGGGAAGGCGAAACTTTATTTCCAGCCTTACGGAATAGAAATGAAATAAAGTCTTTTTTGAAAAGGCCTTTCATTAAAAAGATAGAAATTAAAACGCCTCGAATTCAGGGTAATTCGACGGCGTTTTAATTTCTATTGATAAGAATGAAATCCGGCAATTCTTAAAAACAAAGCGCTCCTCACTGCTTTTCCCTAATCACCATCAGGTTTTTCCCTTTTTTCAACCGGCATCATCTTCTCCTCCACAACTACAATATATTGTTATACTTAAGCTTAAATACACACTATCTCGTAGTTTGGGCTTGACATAACACAAATCCTCTTATATCCTTTTATACAAAGGAATTCACCCTTTTCAACTGAAACGGAACAAAAAATTGAAATACAGATGGGTTTATAGAGAGACCAATGAGGAGTTAAAAGATCAGATTTCAAAAGAATTGGGAATATCTCCCGTTCTTGCCAATCTGTTGGTAAACCGGGGCATATCAACCCCTTCCGCCGCCAGCCACTTTATCAAACCCTATCTTAAGGACCTCCATGACCCCTTTTCGATGAAGGATATGGAAAAATCGGTCACAAGGATTATCAAAGCCTTAAAAGAAGACGAAAGAATTATGATTTACGGGGATTATGATGCGGACGGCATCACAACGAGCGCACTTTTTATCAATTTTTTCAAGTGCCTGGAAAAAGAGGTCGATTTTTATATTCCCAATCGGTTCCGTGAGGGTTACGGATTAAATGCCGATGCCATCAATAAGATCCATGAACGGGGAACAGACCTTATCATTACCGGCGACTGCGGCATCAATGCCTGTGAAGAGGTCGAACTGGCAAACAGACTGGGAATGGATATCATTATTACCGACCATCATGAGCCGGTCCCCCCTTGTCCGGATGCCTATGCCATCCTGAACCCGAAACAGGAGGACTGTCCCTATCCCTTTAAAGACCTGGCCGGTGTCGGCGTGGCCTTCAAATTGATTATCGCTCTGCGGTCCGAACTGAGAAAAGATGAATACTCTATAAAAGACCTCCCCAATCTCAAAGAATACCTCGATATCGTATCGATCGGAACGATTTCTGATATGTCCCCCCTTATCGATGAAAACCATAACATGACCAAATACGGGCTTAAAGAACTGACAAAAAGCTCAAACATAGGCATAGAGGCGCTGAAAGAGGTATCGGGTATCAACGGAAAGGATATCGGGATATCGGATGTCGGGTTCATCCTGGCACCGCGCATCAATTCTGCCGGCAGGCTGGGAGACGCATCCGTGGGTGTGGAGCTTTTCACCACCCATGACAGAAAAAGAGCACTGGAGATATCGGCAATGCTCGATAGAACCAACCGGGAAAGACAGCTGATACAGGAAACGATATTCAGGGAAGCCAGGGAAATCATCGAATCGAACACCTCTTCAATTGAAGACGAAAACGTTACGGTTCTCTCTTCGCCGAAATGGCATCAGGGTGTCATCGGTATTGTAGCCTCGAGGCTGGCAGAAGAATATTACCGGCCGACGATTCTTATATCGATCGAGGGAGAATCCGCAAAAGGGTCGGCGAGAAGCATACGCTCTTTCAATATCTACGAAGCGCTTTTTGAATGCAGGGATCTTCTCTCGAACTTCGGCGGCCACGAGTTTGCCGCCGGAATTGCGCTGGAAACAAAAGATATCAGCAGGTTCATCCAAAGGTTTCAAGAGGTTGTCGATAAGAGAATAAAAAAAGAAGACCTGAGTCCGTCTATGACCATCGATGCCAGGATCGACTTCAAGGAGTTAACCGCTGATCTCATCGGCAATATAGAGAACATGGGGCCTTTCGGTCTTGCCAATCCCGAGCCGCTCTTCAGCGCACACGGAATAGAAATTCTCGGAAAACCGAAACTCATCGGGGCAAAAGAAAATCATCTGAAAATGAAATTGAAGCAGGGGTCGCATGTCTTCGATTCGATAGGTTTTAATATGGTTGACAAAATAGAAGAGATAAAGAACTGCCTGATCGATGTCGCCTTTATCCCGGAGATAAACCGGTGGAACGGTTCAAGCAGTATCAGGTTAAGGTTGAAGGATATAAAAATCACGCAGTATAATTAGAAGCCCGGCTCACCAGATCGTCCCATTCCTTATTCACTCTCATCTGAATGAACTTGATATCCTTTTCGCTTAAATGCTTAAATCGCCCCTGCAGCTTCAGATACTCCTTTATAGGAAGTCCTTTGGGAGTTTTGTTGATCGTATACTTAACCCCGTTCTCCACTTCATAAAGGGGAAAAATTTTCGTTTCAACAGCCATTCGCGCCATTTTTATCGACAACTCCGAGGAAAACTTCCACCCTGTTGAGCAGGGGACCAGAATCTGGAAGAACCGTGTTCCGCTCATCTTCTTGGCTTTTTTCATCTTTCTTATCAGGTCTTCGGGATAGGCCACACATGCCGTAGCCGCATAAGGAATTCTGTGCGCCGCCATGATATAAACGATATCCTTTTTAGGATTTCCTTCCGGGTTTTCTTTGGGTGTCACCGCAGTCCACGCCCCCCATGGTGTCGCAGAACTTCTCTGGATGCCGGTATTCATGTATGCTTCATTATCATAGCAGACATAGATAATATCCTCATTCCTCTCTGCCGCTCCTGAAAGGGCCTGAAAGCCGATATCAAAGGTTCCCCCGTCACCGGCCCATGTCAGCACATTCACATCTTTTTTACCCTGAACATCCATCCCGGCCTTGATCCCTGAAGCGACTGAGGCCCCCGCAGGAAAGGCTGTGTGGAACAGAGGCACTTTGAGAGACGAATAGGGGAATATCCCCGCTATGGTAGACCAGCAGCAAGCCGGCATTGAAATGACCGTCTTTTTTCCCAGTACCTTGAGAACATAACGCATGGCCTGGGGAGCCGTACAGCCCGGACAGGCGGTGTGTCCCTGATACATATATTCTTCTTTGGTAACCTTGAGTTTCATTTTTTTAACCCCACCCAGATAATATCACTCTTCGGTTCGGAATGCAACGATGTGTGATCGATGATCTCATAAATGATATCCGGGGTCACATCCCTGCCGCCGAGGCCGGTGATAAAACCGAAGATAGGAGGCCTTTTCGATCTGTCCTGATTATACATCGCCGCCTTGACCTCCTGAAAGAAGATGCCGCTGTGCCCGAAAGAGATGTTCCGGTCAATAACCGCGACCTTCTTCGCCTTTTTCAGAACCCTTCTCACCTCTTCTACCGGAAAAGGCCTGAATGTCCTGATTTTCAGCATGCCGATCTTTTTCCCTTTTTTTCTGTATTCATCCACCATAACCCTCAACGTTCCGGCAATCATGCCGGAGGTGACCAGGATGGTCTCTGCGTCAGCGCAGCGGTATTCCTCAACAAGGCCATACTCTCTTCCAAAAACCTTTTTGAAATCTTTGCCGGTTTTTCTGATAACGCTCTTGCCCTTCTCCATGGCTTCCTGCATCTGATACCTGATCTCAAAATAATAATCGACCCCTGCAACACCCCCAAAAGCATGGGGATCGTCAGTATCAATCTGATATTTCGGCTTGTATTTCGGCAAAAAGGCATCGACCTCTTTTTTTAAAGGGATGTCAACAGGTTCTGACGTGTGAGAAAGGAAAAAGCCGTCGAGACATACCATAGAGGGAAGGAGGATCTCTTCTGAGATCTTAAAGGCCTGGATAATCGTGTCGAGTACCTCCTGATTGCTTTCACAGTAGAACTGAAGCCAGCCCGTATCCCTCTGGGAAAGGCTGTCATTCTGGTCTGCCCAGAGCGTCCACGGGGCTGCCATGGCCCTGTTCACATTAATCATGACGATCGGAAGCCTGGCACCGGCGGCCCAGTGCAGGACCTCGTGCATGAGCGCCAGCCCCTGGGAACTGGTAGCGGTGAAGGTTCTCACCCCTGTCATCGAAGCGCCGATACAGGCCGCCATCGCAGAATGTTCCGACTCGACCTTTAAAAGCTTCACCTTTTTATTGTTGCTGCAAAGCTCGGTAAGCTTTTCCACCACCTCGGTCTGAGGCGTGATCGGATATGCCGCAATCACCTGTGTCCGTGATAGCATAACACCGTATGAAACCGCATGATTTCCGATGATGACCTTTTTCATTCCGCTGACTCCTTCTCCATAGTGATGACCCCTCTCGGGCACTCCAGCATGCAGATACCGCAGCCCTTGCAGTAATCATATAACACCTTGCATCCTTTCACGTCTTTCAAAACAGCAAGGTCAGGGCAGAATATCAGGCAGTTCTCGCAGTGATCACACACACCGCAGCTGAAGCATCTCAGGGCCTCCTTTACGGCCATGTCCTTCTTGAGACCCTGTTTAACCTCCTGATTGTCTCTTATCCTTTTTAAAGGGGTCAGGATCGGGGTTTCTGTCCGCTTTTGCTCTTCAAAATAATCGGGGTTGAGGCTCTCAAACTCGACAACGGGAAGCTCCTCTTGGGACGTTTCTTTGATCTTCTTTTTAAAAGCTCTGTCAATGGCCAGAGCCCCCTTTTTCCCCGAACCGATGGCATGGGCAACGGTTCTTGGCTGTTCAACAATATCACCTCCGGCAAAAATCGTTACACATGACGAAACACCGTTTTCATCGGCACAGATAAGCCCCCTTCTGCATTTTATTTTGTCCGGAATATAGGAAAGATCGGCATCCTCCCCGATCGCACTGATAACCGTATCCGCCTCAATAATGAAGTTTGAACCGGAAACAGGAACAGGTCTTCTGCGGCCTGAGGCATCAACCTTTCCCAGTTCCGCCTTGATGCATTCGACATCCAGCCGGTTGTTCCCGTTTTCTGTTATTTTAATTGGTATTGTAAGATAGAGAATCTCTACCTCCTCTTCGATCCCCTGCTCCACCTCTTCAATATAGGCCGGCATCTGATCCAGCGTCCGCCTGTATATGATCGTGGCTTTTGAACCGGCCCTCACAATCGACCTTGCCGAATCAAAGGCTGTATTCCCTCCACCGATGATAACCGCTTTTTCGCCGACATCAACGCTTCTTTTAAGATTGATATCTTCCAAATACTTCAAACCGGAAACGACCTTCTCAAGTTCCTCGCCGGGGATATCGAGCTTCTTGTTCAGCTGAGCGCCGGTTGCGATAAAGACGGCGTCGTATCTCTTTTCAAGCTCCTTCATGGTGATATCAACCCCTATCCTCGTGTCTGTCCTGACCTCGATCCCCATATCGATAATCGCCGAAATCTCTTTATCCAGAACATTCTTAGGAAGACGGTAATCAGGGATACCGATGCGAAGCATCCCCCCCAGCACTGGCAGGGCCTCGAAAACAGTTACCTGATACCCCATCAGCCTCAAGTGATAGGCACAGGCAAGACCGGCCGGCCCTCCCCCGAGAATAGCAACCTTTTTCTTTTTATCCTTTATAGCTTTTTTCTTCTTGTCAGAACCGAAGTCAGACGCGGCCCTCTCCAGAGCCCCGATCGATACATATCCGTCGAAATACTCTCTGTTGCATACACTCTCGCAGGGATGATAACAGACCCGTCCCGTAACCCCTGCAAAGGGATTGTCCTTCCTGATCAGGTCAAGTGCCCTGCCAAACTTCTCCTTGGTAATCAGTTCGATAAAGCCCCGGACATCCTGTCCTATCGGGCATTCATGATTGCAGGGCGGAATCTTGTTTTTGTGAAGAGGACTGAAGTATCTCCACGTTCCGGTCTTTATCGAAAGGGTCGATTCCAGAGAAATCGCTATTGGCGGGATATCTTTTCTTCTATCTAATCGTATTTTTTTGCTCATTTAACTTTTGCAAACCTTTACCTTATCAAAGGCCTCCAATGTCGCCTTTGCATTCTCTTTCTTTTTTAAGGGGACAAACTCTTTGACACTGTCGACAACCCGGTCGATGCCGACCAGGCCGGTTGTTTTAGAAAAGGCTCCCAGTATTGCCGTATTGACAATCGGCGCGGTTTTGCTTCCGAGCTGGTACTTGATGGCAATTGAATTCGCATCGACGGTCGCTATGCGGTAATCGGAAAAAAGCGGGAAATCCTCAGGAGGTCTGTCCGTATTGATGATAACCCATCCGTTCTTTTTCAGGCCTACTTTGACATCAACAAGGTCGATGAGGGCCGGGTCCAAAATGATGATATGGTCGGGCTCATAGATCATGTACCTGATCTTGATTTCATTCTCGTCAATCCTGACAAAAGCCTCGACAGGAGCCCCTCTTCTTTCTGCGCCGAAAGAAGAAAACGACTGAACATATTTTCCTTCTTTAAAAAAGGCAGAGGCTAATATCCTCGAGGCAATCACTGCCCCCTGGCCGCCTCGACCATGAATTCTTATCTCGATCAAAGAAATCCCTCTTTTTAATCAAAACATGATAAACTTGAAGCCGAGAAACCAATCTAAAAGATATTAGCCAAAAAGGAAAGCGCTGTCAAGGAAAAGGAATTTTCATGGAATATGATAATGCATTGATTTTTATAGTCTTTCTAAAACAGTGAAAAATCCTTGACTAAAAAGTGTTTTTTCTATAACATTATATAAAACAGACATTTTAATAAAAAATTGCCATGGAATACCAAGAGCCAATCGAGCATTCTGAAATCATAAAACGATACGAGGATATCCTCAAAAAGACTCCTCATTCCTATCTCTTCGTTCCCCTTGCCAACGCTTACATTGAAAAAGGGGAACCGGAAAAGGCTATTGCCGTGGCCCAGGAGGGGCTTCTGGCCCATCCCGACTATATAAGCGCAAAAATGGTGCTGGCCAAGGCTTTTTATGACTGTCAGAGAATAGCCGATGCAAAAAAGGAATCTCTGGAGGTTCTTCAGGCAAAACCGGACAATCTTCTGGCCCATAAGATTCTTATAGATATCTACATGAGTGAAAACGATCAAAAAAAAGCCGGCGAACTGATTGAACGATTGAAAGAACTGTCCCCTGGTGATACGAATATGGAGCTGCTCATTTCCTCACTGGAAATAAAACTCAACCAGGCGTCTTCGGAAAAAGCGCCTAAAGAAGAATTCGGGGAAAAGGAACAGCCCGATAGTAACGATCTCAACACAGAAACCCTTGCCAAGATATACGAAGATCAGGAGCTTTATGATAAAGCCCTGGAAACCTATCAAAAAATACTCGACAAACGTCCTGATGATGAGTCAATTCAAAAAAAGATTGAAGAATTGAAGAGTAAAAAAGCCAAAGAGCAATCCGGGGCAAAAGAAAAAGAACCCGAAAAGGACATTGAAGAAGAAGAAATATTGAAAGATGTTATCGAAGATAAGGAATCGATACAAGAAATTCATCAACTTTTCCTCTCCAAAGAAACCGGCGGAGAAGAAGAGCCCTCCTCTCCTGAAGACAGCAAGAAGGTGATCAACACGCTGGAAAACTGGATGAAAAACATAGAATCCAAAAAAGACGAGTAGTCTGAACCCCATTTTCTCTCAAAAATTTCGATTCTGCCGGAGAAATGTGTCTTTTTAGGCTTGTGCTCATAATCAAAACATGATATTTTTCTGAGTTAATTCGTCCTCCGTATTCAATATCAATCGAATTGAAGAAACAGCTATATTCAATGGAAGAAAAGATTAAAAAACTTGAACAAACAGCAAAAGAGATAAGGGTCGATATCCTTAAAATGCTGACCCGCTCAGGGTCCGGACATACGGGAGGGTCATTATCCGCTGTGGAGATCCTCACCTGTCTCTATTTTTCCAAGATGAGGCACGATCCGAAGAACCCAAAATGGGAAGACCGGGACCGCTTTATCCTTTCAAAGGGTCATGCCGCTCCGGTTCTTTATGCGGCCCTTGGAAAATGCGGCTATTTCGACACCAGGGAGTTGTTATCTCTCAGACAGCTCGGATGCATCCTTCAGGGCCACCCTGAGTGCGCCCGCACACCGGGTGTCGAGGTTAACAGCGGCTCTCTGGGACAGGGGCTTTCTCAGGGAAACGGGATGGCTCTGGGGCTTCGGCTTAATGATAAACAATCAAGAGTTTACGTCTTGATGGGATGCGGCGAGATGCAGGAAGGCCAGATCTGGGAGGCTGCCATGACCGGAGCCCATTACAAAAACGATAATCTCTGCGCCATTATGGATAACAACGGGCTGCAGATCGACGGCTATGTCAAGGATATAAAGGGAATAGAGCCGATTGAAAAAAAATGGGAGGCCTTTGGCTGGCATGTGATCGAGATCAACGGTCATAACATAAAAGAAATTCTCGGCGCCCTGGACCAGGCAGAAACAATCAAGGGCAGACCCACGATCATCATTGCCCATACGATAAAGGGCAAGGGGGTCTCTTTTATGGAGGATAAGGTTCAGTATCACGGCACAGCCCCCACAGAAGAAGAACTGGAAAAGGCCCTTAAAGAACTGGAATAACGATAGGGAGAAAAAATGGAAAAGCTGGGAACGAGGGACATATATGGACAGACCCTCGTAAAACTGGGAAGCGAAAATAGAGACATTGTGGTTCTGGATGCCGACCTTTCCTCCTCGACCAGAACCTCGAAATTCAAAGAAAAATTCCCGGAAAGATTTTTTAACATGGGGGTAGCGGAACAGGATATGATGGGAACGGCAGCCGGCCTTGCCGCGGTAGGAAAAATCCCGTTCGCCAGCACCTTTGCTATATTCTCAACAGGGCGGGCATGGGAGCAGGTGAGACAGGCCATCTGCCTATCCAAATTTAACGTCAAAATCGTCGCCTCCCACGGAGGGATAACAGTCGGGGAAGATGGGGCAACACATCAGTCACTGGAAGATATCGGGCTCATGAAAATTATCCCCAATATGACCGTGATTGTTCCGGCAGACGGCCATGAAGCGGCCGCTGCTCTGGAGTTTGCGGTCAGGTATTCAGGCCCGGTCTATATCCGCCTTTCCAGAGAGAAATTCCCTGTTCTTTATCATGAGGGCATCGATTTTCAGATAGGAAAAGCCAGGGTCCATTCAGAAGGAACCGATGTCAACATCATTGCATGCGGGATGATGGTAAGCTTTGCCTTGAATGCCGCAGAATCTCTGAGACAGGAAGGCCTGAACGTCGGCGTTATCAATATGTCTTCCATTAAGCCTATTGATAAAGAAGCAATTAAGAGCGCTGCGAAGAAATCAGGGGCTATTGTTACGGCTGAGGAACACTCCATTATCGGCGGACTGGGAAGTGCTGTCGCCGAATATCTGGGAGAAGAGGAGCCCGCATATATCGAACGGATAGGGACCAAGGATCGGTTCGGAGCATCTGGAAAGGTCGAAGATCTGCTCAGGGAATACAACCTGACCCGTGAAGATATCATTCTGGCTGCAAAGAAGGTAATCGCAAAAAAAGCAGGCCGACTCATTCTTCCCATAGAATAACGGTAAAAATTTATTGAACCGCTTTCATGATACAATTCTACCACGTATTTAAAAGCTTTAGTAAGATTCATGCCCTGATGGACATCTCTTTGAAAATCGACAAGGGGGGTTTTGCTTTTATCACAGGACCAAGCGGCGCCGGCAAAACAACCCTGCTGAAACTGATGTATTGCGATGAAAGGCCTGACAGGGGCCAGATACTGGTTCAGAATCAAAACCTTCTGACTATCAGAGAATCGAGCATACCCTATTTAAGACGGAATATCGGGGTTGTCTTTCAGGATTTTAAGCTCTTAAAAAAAAGATCGGTGTATGAAAACATCGCTTTCGCCCTGAGAGTTACCGGAACCCCTAAAAAAGAGCTGAAAAGAAAAGCCTGGAATGCCCTTAAAATGGTTGGATTGACAAAAAAACAGGATTCTTATCCTGAAAAACTCTCCGGCGGGGAACAGCAGAGGGTTGTCATTGCACGGGCCATCGTTAACAACCCTCCCCTGATACTGGCCGATGAGCCGACAGGCAACCTGGATATGAATATCACGATGGAAATCATGAACATCTTTAGAGAGATTAATTCAAGCGGGACCACCGTGGTTGTCGCAACCCACGACAGAGAGGTGATCGAAACGATCCCTGCATCGATAATCTCTTTAGAAAGAGGAAGGGCTGCTTAGTCACCCATGTCAACGATCGATAATATTTCATATCTTTTTCATGAAACGCTGCAGAGCATAAAGTCGAACAGGACTTCTAATATTATTTCCATCATGATAATCTCTATTGCGCTCTCTATATTCGGGCTCTTTTTTATCCTCCTCATCAACTTTAACTCGATTATCGATTCCTTTGAAGAACGGATGAATGTTGTTCTCTACCTCAATGACGGGACCGCAGAAAATGACTTCGAAAGAATCAGGGGTTTTCTGGCCTCTCAAAAAGAGGTCGAAACCTTCTCCTATCTATCAAAAGAGAAGGCTCTGGAAGACTTCAAAAAGAGAATGGGGGATAACAGGGGCATACTGGAAGGTCTGGAAATCAACCCGCTGCCATCCTCATTTATTGTCAGGTTCAAGAAAGACTTCAAGGACCCGTCAATCGTCAAAGACTTTGTTAAAAAAGCAAGGGACCTGCGGGGAATCGAGGATGTAGGGTATGGTCAGGAATGGATCGAAAAGTTCGAGATCTTTACCGATCTTGCTCAAATGGTCACGTTTGTTATCGGAGGGCTTCTGGGACTGGCTGGTATCCTTATCATCTACAACACCATCAAGCTCACCGTCTACTCCAGGCAGGAAGAGATCCAGATCATGAGGCTCGTCGGTGCAACCCGCGCTTTCATCAAGGGGCCGTTCGTCCTGATCGGGATGCTTCAGGGGGTTCTCGGGTCGCTTCTTTCCCTGCTTATTCTCTGGATCCTTTATAAAACCTTTATTCTGCAGATCACAGCACCCATCGGGAACATTTTAGGGCTGGGTTTGAAACAAATATCATTTATCAACACCTCTCAAATTCTGGTCTATATTGCCATTTCATTTATCATAGGCACCATCGGAAGCATTCTGGCTGTCGGGAGGGTTCTCAAGGTATGAAAACCCTTTATCATCTTTTACTTGAAAAATATCGATTTCCCTTTATAATGATCCCTATATTTATTGTATTGTTATCCGTCTCTTTCCCTTTATCCTCCGCTAATCCTCAATCAATAGAGGAGATGGAAAAGAAAATAGAGAAAGAGCACTCTGACCTGACAAAGATGAAAGAGCGGATGAAGATAGAGAAGCTTCATATCGAAAAAAGCCGGTCTGAAGAACGGTCTGTTCTTCTGGAGCTCGAAGTGGTCGACCGCCGGAAGCAGATCAAAGAAAAAGAACTTCGCATCTACGATAAAAATCTTCAAATAAATGAGAAAAAGAAACAGGCTGTTTTTGAAAAGCTAAAAGAAACCGAAAGCGATATTGAAAGGCAGAAAAGTTTTCTTCGCAACCGCTTGAGGGCGATATACAAACAGGGGGATTTAACCTATTTAAAGGCTATTTTCTCCGCAACCAGCTTTAACGATTTTATAGAAAGATATAAATTTATGTACCTCATCGCAAAATCAGATGCCAGGATGATCGACAATTTCAAGGAAAATCTTTTGCATCTGAAAAAAGCCCATGAAAGCCTTAAAAAGATCGATTCCCGGATTCTTCTTTTTAAGGATAAGGCATTGATTAAGGCAAGAGAGGTCGAAGCGGAAAAAAGGAAAAAGGAGTTTTTGCTGGCAAAGGTCAGAGATGAAAAGATAACCTATGAAATTGCCCACAAAGAACTGGAAACGGCCTCCAGAGAACTGGAAGAACTGATCAGACAGCTTGAAAAAAACAAAGTTGCGGTCAGGGAAAAGGACACGGAAAACTACTCAAAGGAACTGGACGGGCTTCTTGCAAAAAAAGGGAGGCTTTCCTGGCCGGTAAAGGGCACGCTCATATCCGGATTCGGGAAAAGCAATGACCCGAAGCTAAAGGTTCCCGTCCTCAACAAAGGAATCGAAATCAAGGTCCCTTTCGGAACCAATATCAGGTCGATTGAAACAGGAAAGATTATTTATGCGGGATGGCTCAAGGGTTATGGAAATGTGCTCATTCTGGATCACGGAAAAAATTTCTACTCCCTTTATGCGCACAACTCACAAACCCTGGTCGAAAAGGGTGATATTGTTGTTCCAAAGCAGATCATTGCCAGGGCAGGTGACAGCGGTTCCCTGAAAGGCCCGCTGCTCTATTTCGAGATCAGGCATTTCTGGAAACCGGTGAATCCTTTAGAGTGGCTCAAAAAGGAGTAGAAAAATCCGGCTGTTCTGTTCAATTAACATGAAAAGGAGAAGTGGATGAAAAAAGCGAAATTTTTTAATAATATCATCATACTTGCGGCTCTGGTGGTTCTTATCTCATTTGTCACCATTAATATCCGCGATAAAAATGTGTCGGCCAGAGATACAGCTTATGAAAAGCTGCAGGTTTTCACAGAGGTCCTTTCTCTTGTTGAGAAAGATTATGTTGAAGAGGTCAAAAACGAAGAACTCGTCCAGGGAGCAATAAAGGGGATGCTGAAAACCCTCGATCCTCATTCTGCTTATATGACCCCGGAGGTGTTCAGGGAGATGCAGGTCGAAACAGAGGGGGAATTCGGCGGTCTCGGTATCGAAATCACAATCAAGGACGAGCAGCTCACGGTCGTTGCACCTATCGACGATACCCCTGCCAGCAAAGAAGGAATCGAAGCGGGCGATATAATCGTAAAAATTAACGGCGAGCCGACAAAGAATATCAGCATCATGGATGCGGTCAAAAAACTCCGGGGCAAAAGGGGAACAAAGGTAACGATCACCATTGTCCGGGAAGGTCTTGCGAAGCCGAAGGATATAACCATTACAAGAGACATTATCAAGGTTAAAAGCGTAAGGAAAGGCGTATTTGATAAAAAAATCGGTTATGTCAGGATACGTAATTTCCAGAAAACGACTGACAGCGAACTCGAAGAAGCTTTGAGTGAGCTGGAAACAAAATACAGTATCCAGGGGTTGGTGCTCGATCTCAGGAACAATCCGGGAGGGCTGCTTCAGCAGGCCGTTGCCGTATCAGATAGGTTTCTGGAGGGAGGACAGCTCATTGTTTATACCAAGGGAAGAAAGGAAGACCAGAACATGCGTTTTGTCAGCGATGCCAAAAAATCACATCTGAAGTATCCTGTGGTTGTTCTGGTCAATTCCGGGAGTGCCAGTGCCTCGGAAATCGTCGCCGGTTCTTTGCAGGATCTGGAAAGAGCTGTTATCATGGGAACGGTAACCTTTGGCAAGGGTTCGGTTCAGACCGTCATCCCGTTAAGCGACGGGTCGGGCCTCAGACTTACCACGGCAAGATACTACACACCGAAAGGCAGATTGATTCAAAACAAGGGGATCGTTCCGGATATCGTTGTTGAGAACAAGCCGATAAAAAGCGCAAAACTCACCGAAGCAGAAAAAAAAGCACATGCCGTCAGAGAGAAGGATCTGAAAAATCATCTTAAGGGAAATGAGAAGTCCCTTCAAAACAAAAACGAAAAGATGGCCATGGAAATTCCCAAAGATGATATTCAGATGGAAAGAGCTGTCAGCCTCTTAAAGGGATGGAAGATTTTTAAAGAAACCATGAAAATGCCGAGCAAGACAGAAGCCCAGACACAATGAATGTTGAAAAAGGCAAACTCTTAGATGAGATCAGAAGGATTGCCAGAGAAAAACGGTTGATCCTCCCGGTTTTAACGGGCATCGTCCTTTTTCTTTTTATAACCCTCTTTTTTGTCCAGAGCGAGAAGGGAAAAGGTTTTATCTCTCACCTGAAATTCCGGTTCGGCCTCCATGATATTTCATCAAGGGCTGAAACCCTAAACAGTTCGATTGAGGCCGCGCTTGACCGGTGGGGAGCAGAAAAAGACATCTCCCGCAAGAAACATGTAAAAGGGAAAGAGGTCTGGAACTATTCGGTCAGGGAGGTCACCCTCCCAAAAGATGCGGTTCTCTCAGGAATAGAAAAGGATTTAAGAGAAGCCATTCACAAGGCCGGTGGGGAAATAGATAATCGTGAGCAGCATGACGAACCCCGTTTCAGGGTTCTGACAATCAGTGCCGGCATTGAAAGTGTTCAAACGCATCTGCTTATTCTGAAAAAACCTCTCTCTCCGAGAGTCGCTATCCTTATCGACGACCTCGGACGGGACAGCAATATAGCCCGGAGCATCCTTGAAATCGATGCCCCGATAAGCCTGGCCATTCTTCCCGGCCTTCCGCAATCGAAGAGCATTGCCAGAGAGGCCAGCGAGAAAAAGAGAGATGTTCTGGTCCATCTCCCCATGGAATCGCATGACCGGGAAATGATGAACAAGTATAAAAAGGTTTTAAGAACAGAAATGCCGAAAGATGTTCTGGAAAAAGAAACAGAGGAGCTTCTCTCTCTGGTTCCTTATTCTACAGGCGTTAATAATCATATGGGGTCGAAGTTTACGGAAAACCGTGAGGTAATGGAAGTGGTCTTGAAAAAGCTGAAGGAGAAAAACCTTTTCTTTGTCGACAGCCGGACAACAGCACAGACCGTCGCCTATGACCTGGCAAAAGAGCTTCATATAAAAACCGGTTTTCGAAGCGTCTTTCTGGATAACTCCAGGGAAACTGAAGATATCAAGGCCGAGATTTTAAGACTCATCTCTCTTTCAAAGAAGAACGGGAGCGTCATCGGAATCGGTCATCCTGACAAACATACCATCAGCGCCATCAGAGAAATGCTCCCAGTATTCAGGGAAAACGGGGTCGAGCTCGTCCCCGTATCGGAATTGGTGAATTAAATATGCTCATACTCGGAATAGAAACATCATGCGATGAGACAGCCGCTTCTGTTGTAGAGGACGGCTCTCAAATCAGGTCGAATGTCATCTCTACGCAGTTCGACGTTCATAAACAATACGGCGGGATCGTGCCGGAGCTGGCCTGCAGAAAGCATATCGAAAACATAGACACGGTCATCTTCTCGGCCTTAAAAGAAGCCAGCGTATCGTTCGATGACATCGACCTCTTTGCCGTGACCCACGGCCCCGGCCTTGTCGGCTCGCTTCTGGTCGGCCTTTCGGCATCAAAGGGAATCGCATACTCTCTTGAAAAACCTCTTGTCGGAATCAATCACATCGAGGCCCACATCCACGCCCGGTTCCTTGAAGACCCTGACATCCCCCTTCCTCTGATTACGCTGGTTGTCTCCGGCGGGCACACAGAACTCTATATCATGAAAGAGCACGGCCATTACAAACTGCTGGGAAGAACACGGGACGATGCTGCCGGAGAGGCCTTTGATAAGGTCGCCAAGATGCTGAACCTGGGATTCCCCGGAGGCCCGGTCATCGAAAAGCTGGCCAAGAACGGGCGTCCTACTGATATCGAATTTCCAAGGGCACTCAAGTCAAAAGATTCCTTTGATTTCAGCTTCAGCGGCCTGAAAACCGCTGTGTCGTATTATATCAAAAACAATCCGGATTTTATACTCGAAGACGTGGTCTTCGCATTTCAGGAAGCACTGGTCGATGCCCTTGTAACAAAAACGATCAGGGCGGCAAAAAAAGAGGGGATAAAGAACATACTGCTTGCCGGAGGGGTCGCCGCAAACACACCTCTCAGACAGAAGATGCAGGCAGAGGGCCAAAAAGACGGGATAACGGTTCATGTCCCAAGCCTTATATTATGCACGGATAACGCTGCCATGACCGCCTGCGCCGGTTACTACCGCTTTAAGGAAAAGGGGTTCAACAAAGACCTCTTTTTCGACTACCTCGACCTCGATGCGGTCGCCAATCTTAAACTGGTATGAAAACATTTCGAATCAAAAACATCACGCTTGAAAACAACCTCGTTCTGGCTCCCATATCCGGAATGACAGACAGCATCTTTCGCTCTCTGTCAAAGGAGTTCGGATGCGGCCTTGTGGTCTCCGGGCTTATCAGCAGCGAGGCCCTGACAAGAAACCATCAAAAGACCTTTGACCTGCTCAAATACGAAGAGAGCGAGCGCCCGCTTGCCATCCAGATCTTCGGCTCAAAGCCGGACGTTCTCGCAGATGCCGCAAAGATCGTTGAGGAGAAAGGGGCCGATATCGTCGACATCAATATGGGCTGTCCCGTGAAAAAGGTTCTCAAAACAGGCTCCGGCTCTTCGCTGATGAAAGATGTGAAAAAAGTAAAAGACATCTGCGAAAAAGTCACGGCCGCCGTAAATATCCCGGTCACAATCAAGATACGCTCTGGGTGGGACAACAACTCCATCAATGCCGATGAGATCGCCAGGGCAGCCGAGGGTTCGGGGATTTCGGCAGTGGCCGTGCACGCAAGGACGGCCAAACAGGCCTACTCGGGAAAAGCGGACTGGAGTGTTATCAAAGCGGTTAAAGAGAGCGTTGCCATCCCTGTCATCGGGAACGGCGATATCAAGACCCCCGAAGATGCTGAAAGAATGATTCAGCAGACCGGATGCGACGGCATCATGATAGGAAGGGCCGCCCTTGGAAACCCTTGGATTTTCTCCGATACCCTCTCTTACATGGAAAGCGGAACAGTCCCGAATCCCCCTTCAGGAAAAGAGCGGTGCGAAATTGTTCTAAAACATCTGAACCGCCTTTTTGAGGAGCACGGTGAAAAAAATGGAATCTTTCAGATGAGAGGATTCATCTCGTGGTATACAAAAGGGCTTCCCAATGCCTCTCATTTCAGGGCTGTCGTAAACAGCATCGAAGATTCAAAGACCCTGAAACAAGAGATTGAAGCATTTTTTCTGTATGGATCTTCGTAGTAAAGCCAGATTTTTTAGTTCTGTTTTCGACGGTTATTTTATCTGGAGAACCAAACCTTCCTTTTTAAGAGCCTGAAGTATACCATCTAAATTTACATTGTCAGATTTAATTTTAATAAAATCTGTTTTGGCTTTGCTCTTCACTACCAATTTGACTCCAAATAGCTGTTCAAAGATAGGCTTAACACTCTCACTCGGCACATTGTTTAGATAAACCCTTCGAAAAGTATCACCCTTGTTTAATTTCATATCTGGTAGAAATTCGAGTGTCTTGGCTTTAGTGCATTTTGCGGTACATTTATTAGTATCTGGCCAGCAAATTGATATGCAACCATTTTCGCAACCATATGCACCTCCCGGACATGGATCACATGGGCAATCTTCGGCATATACTCCACCAGCAAAAACAGCTAATGTTAAAGAAACCAGGAAAATAAAAATCGCCATGGTTATTTTATGTTTCCGTTTCATAAATTACCTCCTTTCTGAGATAAAATTAAAAAACTATATTTTCATCTGACGTAACAAAAGGAGTAATTCAAAGCAGAATTAGTCTTGATTATCAACGAGCAGTGAAACGACCATGAGGGAATAAAATCAATCAATTTTTGCATTCTTTGGAAACTTTGTCAATACCCCAAAAAGATTAATTTTTCAGAAATCCCCTTCTGCTTTTCAGGTCAATGTCGAGGGTAGCGAAAAAAACGGAGAGTGCTGTCTGAACGAAGTGAGGGCATCAACGATGCCTTTAATCTCTTATTATAAAAAGATTCGAATCTTCTCTCTTTGTCGCCCTTATATTATCTGTTTACAAAAAGGCATACTCTTCGCTGAGCGACCGAAGGCAGAGACCGTTAAAAAAGCAACCGGGATGCACTTTTTTTGTTACTTTTTTTGGGCACACAAAAAAAGTAAGTTAATCCCTTCTTTGGTTACTTTCTTGGGTGCGCAAGAAAATAACAATACTCCTCTTTTTTTACTTTTTTTGAGCAAGCAAAAATAGTAGAATAAAATATGTGGCTGAGAACTTGGCGTAAGAAACAGAAGCAGTTGAGAGAGTCTCTGAAGGATACGTATCTTTATCGTATCTGCGGAGAAAAGCTCTGGGCTGCTGTGCTCTGGAGAACTGACAAGAGGTCCATTGCCGGCGGGCTGACTCTCGGCGTTTTTATCGCCTTTACACCGACCATTCCTTTTCAGATGATCCTTGTCGGCTTAGGTGCGTTATATTTCAGGGTCAACCTGCCGATTGCTCTCACGGCGTGCTGGATAACGAACCCGCTTACGGTCATCCCGATTTACGGGGCATCATGGAAGCTCGGCAAGTATGTTATACAAAATATCGATCTGTTTCAGGAGATTATTGATGCGTATTTAAACCAGGGCAGGCCTGCCCTGATGATACGGCAGACAATTTATCTCTGGACAGGTTCATTGATTATCGCTTCGTTCACGGCTCTGTGTACAAATATTCTGGTGAGAGGACTCTGGAACTTTGTAAATAAGATAAGACAAAAATAAAAGCAAAAAATGAACACGCACTTTTTGACAAAAAAGCAATAAAGCGGTGCCAAAAGAAGATCGGGCCGCTGATACCAAAATTCAAAAATCTCTTGCCATTTCACACCTTGCTCTCTATAATATCCAATGTCGATATTTTGCTGAGCCGATCATCATACTCCTTTATTCACACCACATAAAGGACGCATCATGGAAACCATGCAGAAAGAAGAATCCACAAAGCTCTATCCCTTTCAGTTCACAGGCAAGGCAGACGAGTACTTCAAAATATGGATATCCAACATCTTCCTTTCCATAATCACGCTCGGTATCTATTCGGCATGGGCCAAGGTGAGGAGGAACCGATATTTTTATGCGAACACCTATCTTCAGGATTCGCCGTTTGAATATCTCGCCGACCCGCTGAAAATATTAAAGGGGCGGCTCATCGTCTTCGGTCTCTTCTGTCTCTATTATATTCCCTCTAAATTTCTCTCAGGTGTCCTGCCTGTTCTTGTCATATCTATTCTGGCTCTCTTCGCAATCCTGATGATAATCATTATCCCGTGGATCGTCGTAAAAAGCATTGCGTTCAGGGCAAGAAACAGTTCCTACCGGAACATCCGCTTTCGCTTTAAGGCCAGATACTTTGAGGCCATGGGTGTCTTTGTCGGGCTTCTCCTGCTCTCCGTCTTATCGCTCGGACTTCTCTATCCCTATTTTGTATACCGGAAGAACAAGTTCATCATAAACAACTCCGGCTACGGGCAAACACCCCTGGTTTTCTTTGCCCCCCTGAAAAGCTTTTATCAAATCTATATCAAAGGAGTCGGGCTTTTCCTGCTGGCCATGATCCTGAGCGCTTTCCTGGGCATTGCACTCAGCGCTCTTCCGACTGCCGTTTTATACCTTGCCTTAATCGCTCTTTTTCTGGGTGTGCAGGCCTATACCAGAGCCTCTGTAACAAACCTTGTCTGGTCTCATATCTCCATCGGCAATAACCGCTTTGTGAGCAGTCTGAGAACGGGCGATATACTCGGAATAAATATCACAAATTCTTTCGCCATATCGTTCACCCTGGGGCTGATGACGCCCTGGGCAAGGATACGCCTCATGCGCTACCGGCTTCAGAACCTGAAGCTCATCGCTGCCGATAATTTCGACAGCTTCATCGCCGGAGAGCAGGAAAAGATCAGCGCTGTCGGCGAAGAGATAAGCGATTTCTATGATATGGCCAATTTCTTCGATGTTGACTTCGATATAGGGATTTAATGGAATTCAAAGCCTTTTACTTCGACGGAAAGACCTCTGAGAAAAAAGAGGTTCAGGTTCATTTCTATGACATAGGAGAACTGCGAATAAAGGGGCTGGAGAACGAACTTTCTTTCCGGCTCAAAGATATCCGTATTACGCCCAGAATAGCGAACACGCCCCGCTCTCTCTATTTTCCCGACGGAGCAAAGTGCGAAACGCAAGACAACGACACAATCGACGCCTTTCTCAGCCAACAGAAAAAAGGCCGGTGGAACGCGTTCCAGCACAAGGTGGAAAGCAATCTTGAATATGTTTTCCCTGCCCTTGTTTTTTCCGTTCTGATTATCTGGGGACTCCTCTACTACGGCCTGCCCGTCCTTTCCAAGAAAGTCGCTTTTGCTCTTCCCTCTTCTGTACAGGCGTCACTCGGCAAGGAAGGGCTTCAGTATATGGACAAGCTTCTTTTTGCCCCCTCGGATCTACCAGAGGAGAAACAGGAGCATCTCCGGCTCCTTTTTAATAACACAAAACAGGGCATTCCCAAAGAATACGACTTTCTCCTCGCTCTTCGAAAAAGCCCCAAGCTCGGGGCAAACGCCTTTGCCCTGCCTTCCGGTATCGTTGTTGTTACCGATAAGCTCGTTCAGCTTGCCAAGAACGACAATGAACTTATCGGCATCTTTGCCCATGAAATGGGTCATGTGGTTCACCGCCATGCGCTCAGGAATCTTTTACAGGATTCCGCAATTGTCCTTGTCATCGCCGGCATCACAGGGGACATCTCTTCTGTTTCATCCCTTGCTGCGGGTCTTCCCGTTATCCTTGTCCAGAGGAAATACTCCCGCTCCTTTGAGAGGGAGGCCGACCTCTTTGCCAGGAAATATATGAAGCAGCATAAAATACCGCCGAGGCATCTCGCCGATATTCTGCTCCGCCTCCAGGAGCAAAGAAAAACCGGCAATGGCCTGGATTACCTCTCAACCCACCCCGCCACAGAAAAACGCGTGAAGGAACTTAAAGGCGAAGAATAAACCCCCTTGACAATGCGCTTCTCAGCCCCTATCTTTAAGAAAAAAACCTTTATAAAGGAGAAAAAAATGGCTATGACGAGAACAGCCAACCCTGCTCTCAATGCAAAAACATTCACCGGCCTCGCCAGGACAGGCGAAGCCATGACCATACAGGGCACAGTCAATAAAACAGGCATCATGCTTATCCTGCTCCTTATCCCGGCCTTCTGGGTCTGGGACAAGTTCTTCACCACCATGGACCCGGCCTCTGTCAGTTCATGGATGATGCTCGGCATTATCGGCGGCCTTATCTTCGCCCTTATCACCGTGTTCAAGAAAGAGGCCGCTCCCGTGACAGCGCCTATCTATGCCATCCTTGAGGGCCTGTTCCTCGGCGGCATCTCCGCCATATTCGAGGCGCAATTTCCCGGCATTGTCATTCAGGCCGTGGGGCTCACCTTCGGCACGCTTTTCTGCCTGCTTATGGCCTACCGCTCCGGCATGATAAGAGCAACGGAAAACTTCAAACTGGGCGTAGCCGCGGCAACCGGCGGCATCTTTCTGATGTATCTTGCCACATTTATCCTCGGCTTTTTCGGCGTGAACGTCCCCTTTATCCACGAAAGCGGGCTTATCGGCATCGGCTTCAGCCTCTTTGTGGTCGTGATTGCCGCCCTCAACCTTGTCCTCGATTTCGACTTCATCGAGAACGGCGCCGCGCACGGAGCGCCCAAATACATGGAATGGTATGCGGCATTCGGTCTGATGGTAACCCTGATATGGCTCTACATCGAATTCCTGAGGCTTCTCGCCAAGCTCCGAAGCAGGGACTAACAGGAAACATTTGATTTTTTGCTTCAATCGTGTATACTTAGTAAAAATACTCAAATCAATACAGCATCAAACCAAAAGGAGACGGACATGAGCGAGCAGCAGATACCGAAGGTAGACATCAAGATCGACAAGAACGGCTTTTACCGCGACGAGGCCTTTACAGACCTCCAGGCCGCTTCTATCAGAAGAATTTCTCCCGTTAAGCCCGACGGCACACCCGACGACAGCCGGGAGTCAAAATTTATCGGCCACACACAGATCATGACACAGGAAGGCCCCCTTCCGCTTCAGTGCACCATCCCTGCAAAGACTTTAGAAGAGGCCATGGAAAAATTCCCGGACGCCATCAACTCGGTTCTGGTGGATTTGATAAAAAAGGCAGAAGAAATGAAGAAACAGCAGGAGTCACGCATCGTTGTTCCCGGCCAGGACCCCGGCCAGGGCGGGCCGAAAATACAGATGCCATAGTTATTGTTTAGCTAGAAAAAGATAAGCGGAAAGGTCAATAAAGCCTTTCCGCTTTTTTTTGGCATTTAAAATGCTTTTCAACCTCCCCATTACGAGTTTTCAGGTCAAGGGTGAAGTGAGCAAGGAAAAAGAAGCAGCCTGTTTGAAGCCGAAGGCAAGGGCATGGATGCCTTTAATTTTACAATTATAAGCTTGGTTGAAGTTTTCCTTATTTATTACTTCTTTATCTCTTTCCAGGAAATGGGCATGACTTCGCCGAAGCGAGCAAGCCTTTGACCGCCCGGAAAAATCGTCGGGGTGCCCTTTTTTTCGTTACCTTTTTTGAACAAGCAAAAGGAGGTACAGGGTTCCTATACATCCTTTTAAGGCTTTACCCTCTTAAAGGTTATTGTGAATTCTGCACCCCTATTTTGATGAAACTCTACCTTCCCTTTAAGCCGTTTCTCTGCCAGAAGCCTAACAAGCTGGAAACCTAAAGAGCCCGTACTCCTGATATCAAAATCAGAGGGAAGTCCATCACTGCTATCGCCAACCTTGAACTCTAACCTTTCTTCATCAATCTCACGAAAAGATATCCTGATCTCTCCTTCATTTTTCTCTTTAAAGGAATGCTTCAAGGAATTAGCAATCAACTCATTGAGAATCAGTCCAACAGGAACAGCCGTATCGATATCGAGAAAGATATCTCTGACATCTATCTTTAATGAAATCTCCTGCTCTTCTTTCTTATAAGAATGCAAAAGGGTTTCGGTAAGGCTTGTGATATATTCTTTGAAGTTGATATGTGAAAGGTCTTCTGTCTGGTAAAGCTTTTCGTGAATAAGGGCCATGCTTTCGATTCGTCTCTGGCATTTAGCGAAAACGCTGGCAATTTTTTCATCTCCGGTAGAGGCTGACTGGGGGGCTAGGATGCTTGTGATGACCTGCATGTTGTTCTTGACCCTGTGGTGAATCTCTTTAAGAAGAAGTTCTTTGTCTTCAAGGGATTTCTTCACCTGCTCCTCTGTCTGCTTACGCTTCGCAATATCAGTGAATGTTGCCCGAACCTGTCTGGAACCTTTGCTGTTCTCTACGGCTATGCCTTCCAGATTGGCATAGAAGAGAGTGCCGTCTTTTTTTAGAAGTTTAAGCTCGCAGGTCTGCTTGGTCTCGTTTTCCAGGATTCGTTGGTTGAATAAATAGTATTCATCCTGATAATCAGGAGCAATAAAAGAGGAAAATCTCTTTTTAATCAAAAGACGCCTCTCTATGCCCAGCATACCGGCTCCGGTAAGGTTTATCTCGATAATGATACCGTTTTCCAGAGTAACATATCCGACAGGGGCTAAATCATACAGCTCAAAATACCGGTTCCGCGATTCTTCAAGCTCCTGCTGGACACGTCGAAGCTCCTCGTTCTGCATCTCCAATTCAATTTGATGCACCTCTAATTCGTAAAAAAGCTCAAGGATGTTTTTCTCAGGAATATCTATGATTCCCTTGAGTTTTTTCCGGACGATTTTCTCGGCCCTCTTTCGAAGCCCCGGGTCTTTTCCCTCGTCCTTTTTTTTCATTTCTTTATTCCTTTTTTAAGGCAGAAAATAAAAAAGCTATTGCTTTTTCAGTTTTTTCTCCAGCTCTGAGATGGTTTTTTTATACTCCTTCTCCGTCTGTTTCTGTTGCGTAACATCTCTTTCTGTCGTGGCCATTAAAAACGGTTTTCCCTGCGCATCTCTAAGCAGGGTGGCGGTGAACCATACTCTCATCACCTTACCTTTCTTGCTGATACGCTGAGTCTCAAAAGACTTTTGTTTTTCTTCCTTGAATGTTTTTCTGACCAAATTCAATTCTCGTTTTCGCTCGGATTCCGGGACGATATCACGGATGTTCATTTTTAAAGCCTCCTCTTCGGTATAGCCATACATCTGTTCTGCTCCCCGGTTCCAGGCGACAATTTTACCCTTAACATCTTGCAGTGTAACGGCATCGTTGGAGTCACGGACAACAACAGAGAGCCGTCCTGCCTCCTCCATCTGCTTGAGCCTTGTTATATCTCCAAAAGTAATAACAAGCCCGTCAACAGCGTTCTCAACGGTTCGATAAGGCATGATGCGCATCGTAAACCACAGGCCTTCATCAGTCTTTATTTCGATCTCTTTCTTATGCAGTGTTCTCAGGACTTCCTTAGCATCTTTAAGAAGACCCTGATAGGCAAGCTTTGATGTGATATCGCTGATAGGCCGACCGGCATCCGAAGAAATAAGATTGAACAATTTGCTTATCGCCGGGGTGAAGCGCCTGACCAAGAGATTCTCATCCAGAAAAATGGTTGCGATTTCAGTGCTGGCAAGCAGGTTGTTTAAATCATTGTTCGATGTGGACAGTTCCTCTAATTTTCTTTCCAGTTCTGTGTTTACTGTTACCAGCTCTTCGTTGGTCGATTGCAGCTCTTCTTTGGATGTTTCCATCTCTTCGTTGGTGCTTTGCAGCTCCTCGTTGGTGGACTGCAGCTCCTCGTTAGCCGATTTGAGCTCTTCATTGGAGGTCTCCAGCTCCTCTATCGTTGTCTGGAGAGACTCCTTTGTGGACCGAAGCTCCCGGTCCAAGGATGCAATACGCGGGTCTTCTTTTTGCCTGTCAGAATATTTCTTCTTCTTGATCTTTTTATCTTCGGGTGTTCTGTCCTCAAACGCGACTAATATCAATTCCTGTATGCCTTGTGACTCTTTTAAGGGCCTGGCCACCAGATCAAAGCTCTGAACGGCATCGTTATGTTTTATTTGCAGGTCTTTGCATGTGACGGTCTTTTTCTGTTTAAATGCTTTTTGAACGGCCGTGTTTATCTGGTACCGGATTTCCTCGCGGGCCATGTCGAAAATGTTAAAGCTCGGCTCCCCTCTGGGAGGCGCCAGGTATCTTTCTGTGCTGCCGTGAAAATAGAGAATGTCATGGTTTCTATCGATGATAACACAGGAAGGGGCGTATCTCTCAAGGATCGTCTTTTCAACAATCCCCTGAATGTCAGCATCATCGATCAACTTTTTCTCCGCGTGAAATTGAGCCGGGGAAGGCTCGTCATGAAGGATTCTGCTGGGAATCCGGGTATTTTCTAAAGCAGGCCCTATCCGCTTAAAGATTTTTGCCTTCGAATCGATCGGCGAAAAGAGGTCTGTAAATCCGCCGATACTCTCGGATGGGCCTAAGAAGAGGATCCCTTCTTCTTTTAAGGTGTAATGCAAAGTCGGCAGTATCTTTTTTTGAAGCATCGCGTCCATATAGATCAAAACATTCCTGCAGCTGGCCAGGTCTAATTTGGAAAAGGGCGGGTCTTTGATGATGTTTTGAATAGCAAAGACCACCATCTCACGAACTTGCTTTTTGAGCTTATAGATGTTCTTCTCTTTTATGAAAAATCTTTCAAGACGCTCTGTCGATACATCAGCAGCTATACTTTCAGGATAGACAGCCGCGCGGGCAAATTCGATCGCCTCCTCATCAATATCAGTGGCAAATATCTGGACATCTACTTTTTTCCCTATCTTCCCCATAACCTCTATCAGGATCATGGCCAGAGAATAGGCCTCTTCGCCGGTTGCACATCCCAAAACCCAGATGCGTAAGGAAGAATCGATGTTCTTCTTCGAGACTAAAGCCGGGATGGTTTTTTCTTGAAGGGCTTCAAAGGCTTCGGGGTCTCTGAAAAAATTTGTCACCGTGATAAGCATGTCCTTGAAGAGAGCCTCCGCCTCGGAAGCGTTTTTCCGGAGATAAAGCAGGTAGTCTTTTATACTTTCAATCTGGTGGACGGCCATTCGCCTTTCAATCCTTCGGCGGGTGGTGTTTTGTTTGTAGTGTGAAAAATCGTGCCCTGTTTTCGACCTTACAAGCAGCAGTATTTGCTGAACATAGTTTTCGAATTTTTCCCTGGTGGTAGGGGTTTTCAATGGCTCATCTATGTAAGGATGTTGAATGTATTTCATCAACTCCTTCGGCATCTTCCCTACCGGCAAAATGAAGTCTACAAGGCCGGAATCTATAGCGCTTCTTGGCATACCGTCATACTTGGCCTCTTTTTCTTCCTGAACCATGACCATCCCGCCTGCACTCTTTATCGCTTTCAGTCCTAAAGTCCCGTCGGTTCCTGTTCCTGAAAGAATAATACCGACCGATTTTTCGCCCCGGGTTTCTGAAAGGGAGCGGAAAAAATAATCAATGGGCAGCCTGGCTCCGTGAGGCTCGATCGGGTCTGTTATACAAAAAGAACGATTCTTGATCGCCACATACTTGCTCGGCGGGTTGAGATAAACACAGTCCGGCTTAATCTTCATCCTGTTTTTCACTTCTAAAATTTCCAGTTTTGTATGTTTCTTAAGGAGGAGGCCCATAATGCTTTTATGCTTGGGGTCTAAATGCTGGATAATCACAAAAGCCGTGCCTGTCTTATTCGGCATATTACTTAAAAACCTTTCAAGAGCCTCAAGCCCTCCGGCAGATGCACCTATGCCTACAATAGGAAAACTGGGGTTTTGTGGCTGCCTGCTTTTGGAACTTTTTTTCTGAACAGTATTTTCAGGTTTTTGGGAAGGTTTTGCGGATTTGGTTTTCGCGGCTTTACCTCTAGCAGTTTTTTTTAGGGGAGATGGAATATTTCTTTTTCTTACCATTTCAGACCTCTAAATATCTTTACTAATAAGTTGCCTAACTACTCTTAATAAAGCCATTTTTTATATATTACATGTCTTGCCTCTCCATAAATTTAGAAACTCAGCCCTTTAAATAACAGGGAATAAATGAAGCACGTAGGGAGCGGATTCCCAATCAAAAAACTATCTGGATTATTTGGAGATAGAATACGAATCAGCATCAATATATTTTATATTTTACTTTTATTAATTATATATAGGAATAATGTGCTGTCAATAGACTTTTTGGACTAATTTTAAGCGCTTTTAACCACCTTTTCAGGTTGCTTTTCCAGATGGAACGAGGGCATTTAAAATGCCGTTTAATCTCCCCTTTTGCTTTTCAGGTTTTTTGCAAGCAGAGCGGGATAAGCGGAGAGGCTGTCTGAGGACGTAGTCCGAGGGCATTAAATGCCTTTTTTATGTTTTTCAATTCCCCATCTGATTTTTAGGGATTTAATTAGTGTGAGCGAGAAAGCGGAGAGCACTGTTTGAGCGTTAGCGAGTTGCGCTCGAAGCCGAGCGAACGCAGTTAAATCCCGTCAAAAAAATCAACCGGGGCACCCTTCTTTGTTTACTTTCTTGGGTGAACAAGAAAGTAACATCCCGGTTTCTTTGGTTACCTTTCTTGGGTGAGCAAGAAAGGTAAAACAATTTATCTTCTTGACACCCCCCTCCCTTTTGCTTTATAAAATCTATTGAGAACATACCTCTTAAAAGGAATATCTTTTATGGAACAAGGGGAAGAAAAAGAACCGATAAACAGGAACACCCGTTTCGTCGTTACCAGAGAGGTCTTCGACCATCTCTACGCCATGCTCCGGCACGAGGACGAAAAGGCCAACAGGATTCTCGGAGCCATGGCCTTCATCGCCCTGGCAGGCTCGGCGCTGGCCATCCCCTTTTTTGAGGCAACGATAGGCACGCAGCTCAAAGTCTTCGGCATCAGCCTGGGGCTTCTCCTCTTCTTCGCCTTCTTTGTTCTGCTGACGGTGGGAACGCTCTTTATCCTGGCGGCGCTTGGCCCTGTTGTCCACATCAAGGCAACCTGGGTAGAGCCGGAGGAAAAGAAAAAGAAACGCTGGCTTCCATCCATCCTCTATTTTAAGGACATCTCAAACGTGAGCATGGAGGAGTGGACAGGTTATTTCAAGGAAACGGACGAGGCCGACCTTGTTGAGAAGCTCTGCCGCGACCATGTTGCGCAGTCCTATGCCCTGGCTAACAGGGCGAAATACAAGGCAAAGTGCATCAAGACCTCGAAGATATTTTTCAGGTTCTCGCTCATCTTTCTTCTCATCTTCATCATGTCGGGGTTCTGCCTTGACTTTCAGCGTTTTCACTTCTGGTCGTGCATCATCTTCTCTGTAGGCTTTTTCGAGTGGTCTATTGAGTACCTTATCATGCCGATGAGGAGTGCAAAGCCGAGGATAATCCTCTTTATCGTCCTGGGTGTTGCTCTTTTTGCTGCAAGCCTTCTTTTTCTGTAATTCCTTCAAAGAGAGCTTTCTCATGAAATTCGGCGCCCACATGTCCATTGCAGGCGGTGTTGACAAGGCACTTATCCGCGGTGAAAAAATAGGCTGTGATACCATCCAGATATTCACCAAGAACGCCAGCCAGTGGAGGGCCAGAGAACTTTCGAAGGAAGAGGTTTCTCGTTTCAAGACCAATCAAAAAGAGACCGGCATTGCTCCTGCCCTGGCGCATGATTCCTACCTTATCAATATCGCAAGCCCTGATGACGCGGCTTATGAAAAATCCCTTGAGGCGCTCCTTGTCGAAATGAAACGGGCAGAGGCTCTTTCGCTTCCCTATCTTGTTATTCATCCCGGAGCGCATGTCGGCTCCGGCGAAGAGAACGGCCTGAAACGGATCGCGGATGGACTGAACAGACTTCACGAACAGGCAGAGGGTTTTAAGGTGAAGATACTTCTTGAGACCACGGCCGGACAGGGGACCACGCTGGGGCATTGCTTTGAGCACTTTACCGCTATCCTTGAAAGGGTGAAGAGCAAAAAGAGGCTCGGTATCTGCTTCGACACCGCCCATGCATTTGCTTCCGGCTACAACATCAAAACGAAAAAGGGCTACGCCGAGACCATGAAAATTTTTAATGAGGTCATCGGCACGGAGAAGCTCCTTGTCTTTCATATCAACGATTCGAAAAAGCCTCTCGGAAGCCGGGTCGACAGGCATGAACATATTGGGAAAGGGTATATAGGAAAGGACGGATTAAAGCATCTGTTAAGGGACGAGCAGTTTACCGGCCATCCCATGATCCTTGAAACACCGAAGCAGTCTGACGAAGAGGATATGATGAACTTGAAGCTCCTGAGGGAAATTGCCGGAAGGTAAGCCGGCTAGCTCATGGCCAGAATGTCCACCATCGATTCGTGGATGAGGCCGTTCGAGGCAAGAACCTCTCTCCCGTAAATATCGAAGCTGTTCCCCTTAAAATTGGTCACCTTCCCGCCCGCTTCAACAACGAGGAGCGCCCCTGCGGAAACGTCCCACGGGAAAAGCTTCATCTCCCAGAAGCCGTCGAACCGCCCGACAGCAACATAACAGAGGTCGAGCGCCGCAGAACCGGGCCTTCTAACAGCCTGAGCCTTCTTGCAGAAATTACTGAAGTAGTTGATATTGTCCACGGCATCGCGCCTGATATCGTAGGGAAAACCTGTTGTGAGCAAGGCGTTTGAAATATCCCCGATTGTGGAGACAGAGATTTTCTTTCCGTTAAAAAAAGCCCCTCCCCCCTTCTGTGCCGAGAACATTTCATCGGCAATCGGGTCAAAGATCGCCCCTAAAATGACCTCGCCGTTAAGCTCAAGGCCTATGGACACACAGAACATGGCATAGCCGTGGGCAAAATTGGTGGTCCCGTCAAGGGGGTCGATAATCCACTTGAATGGGGAGTCCTTTTTCTTGGAACCCTCCTCTTCGGAGAGAATATCGTGGTCAGGAAAGTTTGCCTCAATCGTTTCTATAACGGCCTTCTCGGAGAGCCTGTCTGCATCGGTTACCAGGTCTATCTCCCCTTTATGCTCTATCCTGATATCCTTGCCGTGCATCTCTCTAAGAGCAGCCCCGCCTTTTCTGGCGGCTTTAAGGGCTGTTGCAAGCAAATCGTTCATTGGTATCTTTTCCATTGTTTTATCATTCTCCTCTTTCTTTATAGTATATCACAAAAGCTGTAACTTTTAAAGTCGATTGCCATATATTTCGGTCTGTGATACTCTTTTTTCAAAATCTCTTCAAGGAGGCAACATTGCGGCTTCTTCAGAGGGAAAAAGGCTACCGCTCAGCGCTGGACCCTGTTCTTCTGGCAAATTTTATCACGGCAGAAAAAAATGACAGGGTCATCGACCTGGGAACGGGCAACGGCATTATCGCCATACTCACGGCGCTGAACTATCCGAAAACAAGGGTTACGGGAATCGATATTCAGGACGGGCTTGTCGAGCTGGCAGAGAAAAACGTTGCCATCAATGGCCTTGAGAAGAGGGTTGAGATAAAAAAACTCGACATCAGAAAGGTGGCCTCGCATCTGAAAGCCGAATCGTTCGATATGGCTGTCGGAAACCCTCCCTACCGGAAACTGGAAAGAGGCCGTCTGAACCCAGACAGGGAAAAGGCCCTGGCCCGCCATGAAATCGAGATAACCCTGGAAGAATATTTGAAGGCCTCGAAATACCTCGTGAAAAACAGGGGGAAGGTCGTCCTTATCTACCACCCTTCCCGTTTTACCGAGCTTATCGGCCTTTTCGAGCGTTTAAACATCAGGACAAGCCGCATCCAGTTCATCCACTCAAAGAAAGACACAGAGGCGACAATGGTCATGGTGGAAGGAATCAAGAACGGAAAGAACGACACGACTGTTTTAAAACCGCTCATTGTTTATGAAAGAACAGGGAAATATTCAAAGGAGGTCAAAGAAATCTTTAAAAAGATAGGGTTTTGAAAGTTCTTGCATCGAGACGTTTCTTCTGCTATTTTATCTTGACAGATAAGCATCTAACAACCCGTAAATAAAAAGGTTAACCCGATGATATTCAAAGCAGGTCTGGCCCAGATTTATCCCGTTCTCGGAGACGTGGAAAAGAATTTCGCCCTTCTTAAGGATAGGATCGGCAAAGCGAAAAAAAGAGGGGCAGAGCTTCTCGTCTTTCCCGAACTGAGCCTTTCCGGCTATTTTTTAAAAGATATGGTTCCTGTTTCAGCGCTTCGAACCAGTTCCCCGATTATCAAAGAGCTGCTTAAGGAGAGCAAAGAGATATCCCTTGCCTTCGGCCTTGTGGAGGAATCGAAAGAGCACACCTTTTACAACGCTGCTTTTTATCTGGAAGACGGAAAGATCAAACATATTCACAGAAAGGTCTATCTCCCGACCTACGGCATGTTCGACGAACAGCGGTATTTTTCCCGGGGAAACAGGATAAGGGCCTTTGACACGAAGTTCGGGAGATTTGCGATGCTTATCTGCGAGGACATGTGGCACCCCTCTGCCCCGTATATTGCCGCACAGGACGGCGCGGAGATAATCCTTGTCCCCTCGAACAGCCCCTCCAGAGGCGTGGAAAAAAAAGGCAAGCTGACGATAACCAGTATCTGGGAGGGTATGAATCTCACCTATGCCAAGATGCTGAGCCAATTCATCCTGTTTGCCAACCGGGTCGGCTACGAAGACGGGGTCAATTACTGGGGCGGCTCGGAGATCATAAGCCCTGCGGGCGAAAGGATTGCCAAGGCAAAATACTTTAAGGAGGAGATGGTCGTTGCCGAAATCGATACGGACGAGATCAGAAGGAACAGGATCTCTCCGATGATGCACAGGGACGAGGACAGGGAGCTTACTATAAAAGAGCTGTCACGAATCAATAAAAAGAATTCGAAATAGAGAAAGCCATGGACATTGAAATCAACTCCGAGCTGGTCGTAAAAATCCTGACCGGCTTTATTAAGAACGAGACCGAAAAGGTCGGTTTTGAAAAGGTGGTTCTCGGCCTTTCAGGCGGCATCGACTCCGCTGTTTCGGCCTATCTTGCGGCTATGGCGCTCGGCAAAGAGAATGTTACCGGTATAATGATGCCCTACGAAACAAGCAGCAAGGAGAGCCTCGCCGATGCGAGGCTTGTCATCAGAGAGACCGGCATCAAATCGCTAAAGGTCGATATCACGCCGATGATCGATGCCTACTTCAAGTCCTTTCCCAAAGCCGACAACATGAGGCGGGGCAACAAGATGGCCAGGGAGCGGATGACGATTCTCTACGACCACTCTGCAAAGGAAAATGCCCTGGTTCTCGGGACCAGCAATAAAACCGAACTCCTCCTCGGTTACGGAACCCTTCACGGAGACATGGCTTCGGCCATCAACCCGATAGGCGACCTTTATAAGACCCAGGTGAGACAGCTTGCACGGGATATCGGCGTTCCCAAAAAGATTGTCGAAAAAAAACCGAGCGCCGATCTCTGGCACGGCCAGTCCGACGAGGAAGAGCTCGGCTTCACCTATAAAAAGGTCGACGGGCTTCTCTATTATCTCGTGGACAAGAGATACTCCGAAAAAGAGCTTGAAAAGCTCGGCTTTGAGAAAGACTTCATCAATCAGATCATGAAAAAGATTCAGGCTTCCCAGTTCAAAAGAAAGCTTCCCGTCATCGCCAAAATCTCGGAGAGGACCATAGACAGGGATTTCAGATACGCAAGGGACTGGGGAAGGTAGAAACAATATGGAAAAAAAGAGAGGTGTTCTCTACATTGTCAGCACTCCCATTGGAAATCTTGAAGACATCACCCTGAGGGCGCTTCGGATTTTCAAAGAGGTCGGCATGATTGCCGCGGAAGATACAAGGCGGACAAGAAAGCTCTTAACTCACTATCAAATCTCAAAGCATCTGGTGAGCTATCACGACCATAATAAGATAAGGCAGGGAGAAGTGATTGTCAAAAAACTGAATGACGGGCTTGATGTGGCGCTTGTTTCCGATGCCGGCACACCGGGGATATCCGACCCATCCTATTATCTGATCAACCTGGCTCTCAAAGATGATATCGATATCGAACCGATCCCGGGGCCGACTGCCGCTATCACTGCGCTCAGCATCTCAGGGCTTCCCACAGACAAGTTCGTCTTTGAAGGGTTTCTCCCGCGAAAAAAAGGAAAGAGGAAATCGAGATTAGAGCAATTGACTCATGAAGAAAGAACGATTATACTCTATGAGTCCCCTTACAGAATACACCGGCTTTTAGAAGAAATCCTCTCTGTTATGGGAAACAGGAAGATTGTTGTTGCCAGGGAAATCACAAAAAAGTATGAAGAAATCATCAGGGGTGAGCTAAAAGATATTATCGAACAGATAAGCGGAAAAACGCTAAAAGGCGAGATAACGATCATTATTAAAGGTAAAGAAGAATAGAGTTTTTTACGCTCTTTAGTCTTCTGAAACCGGGATAAAAACAGAGACATCAATGCTGTCAAAACTTCTCGAAAAGACGCTGAAGATTTATCAGGATGAGCAGAAGGCCTTCCTCTGGATGGCAGGGCTTCTTTTCCTTATCAGGGCCAGCGGAATCCTGCTTGAGAACTATGCCGAAACCGCCTTTTTGAAGAGATACGGGGTTGAGTATCTTCCGAATATATTCATTATCAATGCCGTATTCCTCTTTTTCTCTTTGACCTATATCGGCCTTTTGATCGATAAATACGAGCGGACAGCCCTTCTTGTCAGAATGTTCTTTATCCTGGCCGCGGCAACTGTTCTTCTCCGTATTCTTATTATGTTCAAGGTTTCGATCGCCTACCCGGTGCTCTATCTCATCAGTTTCCAGCTGAAAAATGCGCTCGACATTATCTTCTGGACAATTGCCAACAGCCTCTTTAATACGAGACAGGCCAAAAGGATATATCCGGCAGTGATTTCCGGAGGCATACTCGGCATCATCCTCGGAAGCCTCTTTACCAGCCCCATCGCCAGGATTATCAGCATGGACAACATCCTCTTTGTCAGCGCCGGCATAATGGTTCTCGGCTCTTTGATGACGGTAAAGATTAAAAAGATACTGGTCCCGGTCCTGCAGAGCAAAACAACGGCAATCAAAAAGAAAACAAAAGAAAAATCGGTCTTAAAATCGTTAGCCGAGATATTCCCCCTGATAAAAAGCTCTCAGCTTCTTCGAGTATTTCTTGTCCTGGTGATTGTTCCGGCCACGCTTCTGCCGATTTTCAACTACCAATGGGGTGTTATCACGAACAGGGCCTTTACTTCCGAAGGGGGCCTGATCGCCTTTTACGGATATTTTAAGGGGATATATAATGTCCTGACCTTTTTTATCCTGTTTTTCATGGGAAGGATCTTTTCACGGTTCGGCATTGCAAAACTGCTTTTTATCCATCCTGTGAATTATTTTCTCGTGTTCGTTGCCCTGATGTTCCGTTTCGACCTTATTGTGGCCATTTACGGAAGGGTCTCTACCAATATCTTCCGTTCCACCACCAACAGACCCGCCCTGAACATGCTTTTGAACCTTTTCCCGCCCGATGCCAGGGGAAGGGTCTCTGCCTTTTTACGCGGGACAGCGCTTCGTATCGGCGGGCTTTTGGGAAGCGGAATATTATTCAGCCTGAAGGGGTTTATTGCCCCGGAGGTCTTTTCCTATATTGCCGCATGCTTCTGTGCGGTTCTGGTCTTTTCATGCTATCTCTTAAAAAGAATATACAGTGAGATACTCCTGAAAAACCTTATGGAAACGCAGATCGACCTGAAAGCCTTTGGAGGAATGGACCTGAAAAGACTCATCGATGACAACACAAAAAAGAGGCTCTATGAGGGGCTCGACGACCCGAATGAAAACGTATCGATACTCAGTGCCAAAATCCTTGCTCATGCCGGAGCCAAAGGCCTGTCCAGGTATTTTATGGATATTCTTCCGGCAAAGAGCGCACGGATTAAAAAGGAGCTTTTACGGCTCATCTCAACCAGAGAAAAAGAGTTCGCGACAAAAGACCTTCTCGAGCTGTATCAAAACGAAAGTACTGATATACAGCCTTTTGTTATCAGGGCCATCGGAAAACTCGACCCGAAGGAGCATATCGGTTTGCTTTCCGGCCTGACAGGCAGTGATGATCTCCTGATAAAAAAAGAGGCGATCATTGCTGTTTATGCTGCCGGAGATCAAACCAAGATCGAACAGTGCCGCAACATCACAAAGGAAATGCTGGCAAGCCAGGACAACAGCCAGATCATGACTGCCCTCGACATATTGAGACAAACCGGGGACGAAAGCTTTTATCCTTTGTTGATGGAAAATCTGGACAGCGAACCTCTCAATATCAGATCCCAGACCATTAAGGCAGTGGGAGAACTCAGATATAAAGAAGCAACGGAAAAACTCTTTAACTCTCTCGAAAACGAGAATCCTGCAATAAGAAAAATGGCCGTGCAGGCCCTGGGGAAAATATGGAAGGAAGAGAAATAAATCAAGAGACCGTTATCAACAGATTGATCGAAATGCTCGATGACCAGAACAAACAGGTCGTTGCCGAAGCAATTAATTCTCTAACCCTGTTTGGAGAAACCTGTATCCCCTTTCTGATTAAGGCCCTTTCCGGCAAAAGAACGATTAAAAACGGCGTTCTTGAAATCCTGGAACGGCTTGAGGTTAGAGACGTCGACTTCTTTAACATTATTAAAGAAGAGATCGATCATGCCTACACCAATCTTCTCGATATTGATGTTCTGGGACAGATGGAAAAGAACGATGCTGTCGAGCTGTTAATCCAGCATCTGACAGAGACAAATAATGAAATTGTCGAAACCCTGTTCAAGATACTCAAAATCCTCGACAGGGAAGGAAAATTAAAGATTGTCGAAAAGGGATTAAAAACAAAAGATAAAAACCAGCTTGCCATGGCCATAGAAACGCTCGAGAGTTTTGTTAACCCTAAATTTGTAGGAAATCTCATACCCCTTATCGATGAAATCCCTAACCATGAAAGAATCAATATCGCAAAAAAGAGACTGAACCTGAAAAGTGATGACCAGGTCAACATGCTGAAACGCCTGCTGGAAAAAGGGAGCAGAACAACAAGGCTCTGCGCCCTGTATCTCATCGGGAATCTCGCAAAAGATGAACAGTACGTCGACATCATCAAGGGTTTTCTCGACTCTCAAGATAAAATCATAAAAGAAACAGCTTCTCTTGCCTTTGAAAAAATTAAAGGAAAGAGCGGGCAAACAGGAGGTTCTGCTATGCTATCAACAATGGACAAGATACTGTTCTTAAAAAAAGTGCCAATATTCTCCGACCTTAAGGTCAGGGAGCTTACGGCTATCAGCAGCATTGCCGAGGAAAAAGAGATCAAAACAGATCAGGTGATCTTCAAAGAGGGAGATGAAGGGGATTCCATGTGCGTTGTCATAGCCGGCGGCGTTTCTGTTATCAAGAACTATGACAAACCGGGCGCAACAATTCTTGCAAATATAAGCGAAGGCGATTATTTCGGAGAAATGGCCCTTTTCGAAGCCGCTCCCCGCTCCGCCACGGTCAAAACAGATTCCGATACAAAACTGCTTGACCTGGGAAAACTTGAATTCGAAGAGATCATGCAGGAGTATCCCTCCATATCGATCAATATCTGCAAGGTCTTAAGCCACCGCCTGAGAACAAGCTCTGATAAAATGGCTGACTGCCGCAGCGAAGTTCACAGAAGCGGGGAATCGAGAAAGCACCCGCGATTTCATACCGAATTAAAAGCGAGGATCGACCACGAATCTTCTTCAGCTGATACGTTACTGGATAACATCAGTCTCGGCGGTGCCTTTGTGAAATCGGAAAAAACACTGTCACCGGATACCAAGGTGACTATCAGCATTGATACGGAAGAAAAAAGAGGGGTTCTCAGCCTGGAGGGGACGGTCTTAAGGAGCATCTCCTCGGATGTAAAAGGGATGAGCATTCAATTCAGCGAAACCACACCGGAGGTCGAAAGCTTCATTAAAAGATTCCTCACCAACGAAGATGAGAATGAAGAAAAATAGCAGATTGCCGTTTTTAAAAACCTTTTTTTCGCTTTTTTATAAAAATCTTTCCCGTTACAATCTTTCAAAAACTCCCTTCTTGACGGCTGTCTCTTTGTTATATATACTTACAAAATACAACCTTTTCCTTTAAGGAACAGCATGTTTCGTAGAAGTCTTGAGTTCAAGATTTTAACCCTTACCATCACCACCATGATACTCGGCTTCGGCCTGCTCATCTTTTATCTGAACCAGAAACAGACAAGCAGCCTGATCGAGCAGAGGAAGACGAGAGCGCGGATCCTTTCAACGACCATCAAAAAGAGCATTGTTAATGCGATGCGCAACGGAAGACCCGACATTATCCGCCAGGTGATGAACGATCTAAAAACCGTCGAAGACATCGACGGGCTCGATATTCTAAAAACGGACGGGACCGAGGCCTTTAAAGACATCAAAACGTTAGAACGGATAAAAAGCCTGACAACCCTGAGCCGGGAGGTCATCAAGGCCATTGAAAAGAGCGAGGGCCAGAAACTCAGCGGACTCGACAACAGTTATTTTAAAAAAGTCTTGGAAACGGAAAGCATGGTTGAGTATTTTGCCGAACAGAACGGCAAAACCGTTTTGACCCATCTCGACCCCCTGCTCAACACAAAAGACTGTCAGGCCTGCCACGGTGCATCAGACCGAATCCGGGGAGTGATAAGAATTTCCTCGCTTATGGACGATGCCTTCTATCAGGTTAAAAAAAACAGAACCATTGCCGCCATGACCTCTTTGATCGTGATTATTCTGGTATCGATTGCGCTGAAGCTCCTTATGAGATCGGTCATCATTAAACCGATTAAAAATCTGGTGCAGGCAACGGACAGGCTCGGCAAGGGTGAACTCGATACAAAAATCAATGTAACATCCGATGACGAGATAGGACGGCTGGGAAGCGCTTTCAACCTGATGTGCGATAAACTCAAATCGACCTATAAAGACCTGGAAGAAAAGAATGCAGCCCTTAATGACACCTTATCAAAACTGCAGATAACGCTCGACAAGGTCTCTCTTTTGGAGAGGGCCAAGGTCAGTCTGTCTAAATTCGTTCCTGAAACCGTCAAGAATATCATCGACCGGGATATCAACGGCGAAGAGCTCTTGAAAAAGGAGCAGGATGCGTCCATCCTTTTTCTCGATATCGGCGAATACACGAAATTAAGCGAAGTCATGGAAACCTCTAAAATCAATTTTATTGTCGAAAGATATTTTTCCGCTTTTCTGGATGATATTCACAAAAACAACGGGGATATCAACGAAACAGCAGGGGACGGCCTGATGATCATTTTTCAGGACAGGGACCCGGTCAAAAATGCATTGTCAGCCGCCAGAACCGCTCTGGCCATAAAAGATAAAACAATCCAGATCAATGAGGATATCAAGGACGAAATCAAACCTCTCGAAGTCAATATGGGAATCAATTCAGGGGTTGCCTCGGTCGGCTCAACAAAATTTGAGGCGGTTTCAGGCACACGATGGACATACACCGCTACAGGCAGCGTAACCAATACCGCGGCAAGAATCGCCGCTTTTGCTGAGAAGGGGAAAATCCTTATCGGAGAGGAAACCGCAAGAAGGATCAAGGACCGCTTTGAAGTCGAACCGATCAGCGAGCAGAAATTCAAAAATATCTCCAGGCCTGTTCTGGTCTATAAACTTATTTCTGAAAAGACCTGAGTATATGAAAAAAATACTTTTATTACTTATTCCAATCTTTTCTCTCGTCATTCTCCACTCATCGGCATTGAAAGCCGAGCCAAAGACAGTCTATCCGGCCACGTTGAAAATCGGTATTATAGTGGAGCCGAAAACATTAAATCCCTTCAGTGCTACTGACCGCTGGTCTAAAAATATCATAAAACAGCTCTATCAGCCTCTCTATATAAAGGCTCCGAAAACCCTCGATATTATCCCGTGGCTGGCTAAAAATAAAGCCAGTTATGACAACAAGAAAAAAGAAGTTTTGATTCATCTGAAACAGGCCTTCTGGGATGACGGAACCCGTTTTAGTTCCGAAGATGTTGTTTTTACAGTAAATATTATAAAAGAATTTCAAATCCCCTCCTTCTACTCGGACTGGAATTTTGTTGAAGAGGTAAAGGCTATAGACAATGAGACGGTAAAATTTAAGCTGGCAGAACAAAGGGCCATCTTCTTTTCTCAGGCACTGCTGACCCCTATTATTCAAAAAAAAGAATGGGTACCTCTGGTAACAAAGGCCAGGGCATCAAAAAATCCCTTAAAAACCCTTTTGGAGTCGAGACCCGAAAAAGCCTCCTCAAGCGGTCCTTTCAGATTTCACGAATGGCAGCCCGGGAAAAAGCTAACATTGACAAGAAGCGAAACCTTTTTCGGGCAGGAAATGGAAATCAACGGTTATAAGCTGGGGCCGTATATCGACGCGGTCTCTTTTCTTATCTATAAAGATACCGATCAGATGATCGACGCCCTTAACAAAGGAGAAATCGACTACATATGGGGAGGGATAGAACCGGAACAAATCAAAAACATCAAGGAAAACCTGAAAATCTATTTTGTTACCAGCCCGATCAATGCTATTCAATATCTCTCCTTTAACCTGAGAAGAAAACCTTTTCACGACCGGTCTTTCCGCCAGGCCCTTGCCTATCTCATAAACAAGAATGTTATTGTGGAAAATGTCTTTAATAATTATGCTGTCCGGCTTGACAGCATGATTCCTCCAGGCAACACAAAATGGCATAACTCAAAAACCAAGAAATACGGCATGAATCTATCAAGAAAAGAACGGATTAAAAAAGCCGAAGAAATCCTTCAATCCGCGGGATACAGATGGAAGGAAAAACCGGGGACCGAATACGGCAAAGTTCTCCTTATGCCTGACGGCCAGCCTGTAAGGCCGATTACCATACTCATCCCCTCATTTGGATATGACGCGCTCAGGGCTATCTCGGCTAAGTTTATTCAGGAATGGTGGAAAGAGATCGGCCTCTCTGTCGAAATCAGATTCCTGGCCTTCAAAAAACTGATGAAAGGGGTAAAAACCGACCACGATTTTGATGCAGTTGTCCTCGGATGGAATCTGGGCATCGACCCGGATTATTTCAGGGTCTTCTTTCATTCCAGAGAAGCCGTCAGCTACGGGAAAAATTTCTCCGGTTACAAAAACCGTCATTTTGACAGCCTTGCCGAGGCATCGGCCATCGAGACCGACTTCAATAAAAGAAAAAAGCTCATAATAAAAATGGAACAGGTTCTCATGGAAGATGTTCCCTATATTCCTCTATACACACCTTTTATTATTGATGCTTACCGGCTAGACCGGTTTCACGGATGGTTAAACCAGCTGGACGGCATCGGCAATATCTGGTCATTATTACTGATAAAATCGATGTCCGGCATATGACAGGAGAGTTCATTCGTTTTTTTTACTAACAGGGCTTTTGAAACCGCATCTTTTGTTTGACTCTTTGATATTTGTAGCTATAATTTAAATTTGCAAAAAAGAAAAGGCTCTTAACTAATGAAAATCGCATATGTAATGGATCCCCTGAAAAAAATCGACCCTGTATGGGAAACGACAAGTGCTCTGATGTATGAGTGCAATCAGAGGGGACATGATATCTTCTTTCTCGAACCTCATGACCTGTATATCAATGGGAATAAAGTCATGGGAAGGATGAAGCATATCAGCACTGACCCCGATCTTCCGATTGAAACATACTGGGAAAAAATCATGATCGAGGCCGATCAAGAAGAAAAGATTTATGAAAATGTCAAGGATCTCGATGTCATCTTCACGCGAAAAAATCCGCCTCTCGATTTCAGAATGGTCAGTTTCCTCCGGCTTGTCAAAGAGGATGTTTTTGTTATTAATGACACGGACGGGCAGCTTAGGGCCAACAATAAGCTCTATATGCTGAATTTTCCGGAAATTATCCCTGAAACGCATGTTTCAAGAGACCCGCAAAGGCTGAGAAAGGTTATCGATGATTTTGACGGAGACATGATCATGAAACCGCTCGATTCCTACGGGGGGCACGGCGTGATAAAAATCAGCAAAAGCGACCCTGAGAATATCAATTCACTCATCAATTTTTATGTGGATGAACAGCTGCCTTACAGCGAAAGAAAGTCGGTCATGGTCCAGGAATATCTCAGCATACCCAAAAAAGGGGATAAGAGGATTCTCATGTTGAACGGAGAAATCCTGGGAGCTATGAGAAGAATACCCAAAGAGGGGGAGGTCCGGGCCAATATCCACGCAGCCGCGGGATTTGCGAAGTGCGATTTAAGAACCAGCGATAAAAATATCTGTAATAAACTGAAAAAAAGGCTCAAGGAAGACGGGCTCTATTTTGTCGGTATCGATATGATCGGAAACAAGATCATAGAAATCAACTGTGTCAGCCCAGGCGGCATTCCGCGGATCAATAAGCTTTACAACATTAAACTCGAGCAAAAGGTTATTGATTTCCTCGAGAGAAAGGTTGGGCTATGAAAAAGTCGGTCCTTTGTTTACTTATCGCGGTCTTTCTGCTTTGTTCGATCAGCAACGCCTCAGCAATGACTTTGAAGATCGGTATCCATAATGAACCGAAAACCCTCAATCCCTTTACAGCAAGGGATGTCTGGTCGAAACATGTTCTTGACAGAATCTACCACGACCTTTATACATTAGCCCCGAAAACCTTTGAGCTGATCCCCTGGCTGGCTGAAGCCCTTCCGGAGTATGACAAAAAGACTAACACGGTTATTGTAAAGATGAGAAAAACAAAATGGCATGACGGAACGCCCTTAACAGCTCACGACGTAGTATTTACGGCCAATGTTATCAAAGATTTAAAGGTCCCACGGTACAGTTCCCGGTGGAAATTTATAAAAAAGATCGAAGCCCTTGATGACTATACTTTAAAATATACCCTTTCACAGCCCATGGCAACATTCTATTCACGAACCCTTCTCACCTTTATTGTTCAAAAGAAAAAATGGGAGCCGATCATCAATGAGGCAAAAAAAACGGAAAAGCCTCTGCAAACTTTCCTGAACTATAAAAACGATAATCCAATCGGCAACGGACCTTTCAAGTTTTCCTCATGGCGAAACGGCACATCGATAAAACTGGTTAAAAACCCTGACTTTTTCGCCAAAAACAGGGAAATCGCTGGTAAGAAGGTCGGGCCTTATATCGATGGGATTCTTTTTAAGATTTACGGCACAACAGACGCGGCCATTCTTGCCTTAAAAAACGGTGACGTCGATTATATCTGGTGGAGCATACAGCCGGGATTTATGCAGGACCTCAAAGAGGACACTGGTGTCACCCTTACAGAAAACAAAGAGAACGGAATCCGTTACCTGGCTTTTAATATGAGAAAGGCTCCCTTTAATGATAAGAATTTCAGGCAGGCCGTGGCCTATCTGGTTGATAAAGATTTTATGGTCCAGAGAATCCTTCAAAACAAAGGAACCCGCATGGAGAGTATTGTCCCGCCAGGGAACGAATACTGGCACAATCCCGACATGCCTGAATACGGCAAGGGGATGACCCGGGCGGAACGGGTTCAAAAGGCGGTTGAAATCCTGAAAAAAGCGGGCTACACATGGAAAAAAGAGGTAAAAATCAAAAAAGACAAAGTCAAGCCCGGAAAAGGTTTGAAGATGCCTAACGGCAAAGACCTCCCGGAGATTGACATTCTCACCCCCCCTGCCGATTATGATCCGCTAAGAGCCATGGCCGGAATACAGGTTCAGGGGTGGCTCAATGAAATCGGGATCAATGCCTCTGCAAAACCGGCATCGATGTCTTTTATCAGTGACAAGGTAAAAATCAAACAGGATTTTGATACCTATATCCTCGGTTATCTGCTCGGAATAGACCCCTCTTATTTAAACAGCTTTTTCCATTCATCGGAAATAAAGAGGCGTGGCAGAAATACAAGCGCCTATAAAAATGAGCGTTTTGACGAACTGGCCGATGAATGCAACAAGGAGATGGACATGGAAAAAAGGAAAAAACTCGTCTTTGAAATGCAGTCTATGCTCGCAGACGACCTCCCATGGATTCCATTTTTTAATGCATCGGTTATCGAAGGACACAGGCAGCAGCGCTTTACCGGATGGGTGAATCAGCTAAACGGAATCGGAAACAGCTGGTCATTTCTCTTTATGAAACCGGTACAATGAGTCTACAATAAAAAACTGACTTCTCCAGGCAAATGATATTTAGTAAGAAAATCTATAAAGCGAGGAATCAGTGAATCTACAAAAGTATATCCTGAGAAGAACAATAGAGATTATTGTAACGCTCTTTATCATTATCTCTCTTCTCTTTATTCTCTTCAGGCTGGCGCCGGGCGATCCCACGTCGATGATCATCGACCCGGAAATGACCCCGGAAGATATCGAGCATTTTCGGGATGCCTTCGGCCTGAATGATTCCCTCTGGGTTCAGTATGTCAAATATATTTTTAACATTTTCAGGGGCGAATTCGGGAACTCCTTTCATTATGACGAACCGGTTATTGGAATCATCTGGGACAAGCTTTTAAACACCATCCTTCTCTTTACAACAGCCACCCTTTTAGCCGCCTTTGCAGGGATTACCTGGGGAAAATACATTGCATGGAAAAGAGGAACATGGCTTGAAGCGACCATCACCTTTACCGGCCTGCTTCTCCATACCATCTTCCTCCCATGGTTCGCCCTTCTGGCAATCTGGATCTTCGGATTCAAACTCAACTGGTTCCCCCTCAACGGAATGATGACGCCCGAGGTGTGGCTGAACCCGGACACCGGCATCTTTCGTAAAGTGCTGGACATCATCCATCATATGATGCTTCCTCTTTTTGTCCTTTTCACCGTGGATTTTGCCCGGTCCATGCTGGTCATGAAGAGCAGTATGCTTGATACCCTTCGGGAAGATTATATCGTAACAGCCAAAGCCAAGGGACTTAAAGATAGAATCATTCGGAACAAACACGCGGCAAGAAATGCCATGCTGCCGGTTGTCACCTCAGTAAGCCTGAGCATCGCCTTCTCCATCAACGGCAGTGCCATTACTGAAACCGTCTTTTCATGGCCGGGACTGGGACGCGAGCTGGTCTTTGCCGTAAGCAATAACGACTATCCTCTGGCTCAGGCCAGTTTCTTACTGATATCGGCCCTGGTTCTCGTGGCCAACCTGATCTCCGATATCTTATATGCCTATCTTGACCCGAGAATAAAGTATTAGGAAGGAAAATATGCATCCGGAAGAGACGAAAAAAAAGACGCTTAAGGAGCATCTGAAATACCGCTATCATTCAAGAAAGAAAAAGCTCCTTTTCACGCTGAAGGGATTTCATGCAAACTGGTTGATTTTTAAAAAAAATAAAATGGGTCTTTTCGGGCTCGGTCTTCTGATATGCTTCGGCCTGATGGCTTTAGCATCCTTTATACTGCCGTTGATCGATCCCATGTATCATCCAATGACCGGCGTGGACCCGATGATCTTCAGTTCAAAAGGGCCATCGCTAACCCACTGGCTCGGAACCGATTCGCTTGGAAGGGATATTCTCAGCCAGCTCCTTGTCGGAGCCAGGGTGGCCTTCATGATCGGCGTATCCGCTGCCTTCATGACCGTTACCATTGGAACCACTGTCGGCCTTCTGGCCGGCTATTTCGGCAAAACCGTCGACTTTTTGCTGATGCGGTTTGCCGATATCATTCTCGTTCTTCCTGATCTTCTTGTTATCATTATCCTTGCGGCTGTCATAGGCGGCGGCAAATTGAGCATATGGAATATTGTTATTGTTATCTCCCTGCTTGGATGGGCCGGGACGGCCAGGGTTGTCCGGTCTCAGACCCTGTCTTTAAAACAGAGGCCGTATGTCGATGCGGCAAAGATCTCCGGCTCCAGCGAGTTCGGCATTATCCACAGGCATATCGTACCTAATATCATTCCCCTGTCTCTTCTCTATATGACCTTCAGGGTCACCTCGGCTATTCTGGTAGAGGCCGCCCTTTCCTTTCTCGGTTTCGGGGATACCAGCACGGTCAGCTGGGGAATGATGCTGCAGTGGTGCTGGAAAACCGGTCATATGTTCAAGGCCCCTTACTGGCTGCTCCCGCCGGGCATCAGTATCTCTCTGATAACCCTTTCTTTCTATCTGATCGGAAGGGCTATGGAAGAAATCGTCAATCCAAGACTGAGGGAAAGATAAAAAAAAGATGAAGAAGAAAATTTTGGAAATAAAGAATCTCCATGTTCAATATAAAACATCAAAGGGGAATGTGCAGGCCATAAAGAATGTCACCTTTGATATTGAAAAGGGCGAATCGATCGGTCTGGTGGGAGAATCGGGATGCGGAAAAACAACCATTGCCATGGCCATACTGGGACTTCTGCCCTCCAATGGAGAGGTCACAGAAGGTCAGATTATCTTTAACGGGGAGGACCTGCTAACCAAGACCGAAGAAGAGATGAGACAGCTCAGGTGGCTGAAGATATCGATGATATTTCAGGCGGCAATGAACGCCTTAAACCCTGTGATAAGGATCGAAGACCAGATCCTCGAGGCAATATTGACCCATACTCCGATGAGTACAGAAGATGCAAAAGCAAGGGTCAAAGAACTTTACCAGATGGTCGGAATCGATCCCACAAGGGCTCAGGATTATCCGCATGAATACAGCGGCGGAATGAAACAGAGGGCTATTATTGCCATGGCCCTTGCATGCAATCCGGACCTGATTATTGCCGACGAGCCGACAACCGCTCTTGATGTGCTGGTCAGGGATCAGATCATCTCCGAGGTGGTCAAGCTCCAGGAAGAGCTCCATATGACCATGATCTATATCTCTCATGATATTTCGGTTATTGTTGAAACCTGCAACATGATCGGGGTTTTGTATGCGGGGACTCTCGTTGAGTATGCTCCGACCGCCGAGCTGATTTCAAATCCCCTTCATCCATATACAAAGGGGCTTCTGGCATCATACCCGTCGATCAAAGGGGAAATCAAGAAACTCGACCCGATTCCCGGAGAGCCGCCTCCCCTGATCAATCCCCCTCCCGGGTGCCGATTTCATCCGAGAAACCCGGGTAAAGAGAAGATATGCACGGAAAAAGAACCGATACTCCGTCTAATTAACGACAGGCACTATGTTGCGTGCCATCTCGTTTGAGGAACAACATGGCTTCATTAATCCAGATAAAAAATTTAACTAAATTATACCCTCTGAAAAAGAGCCTCTTTCGCAAAGCAAAAAAGATGCTCCCCGCTTTAAACGATGTCAGCTTTGACATAGAAAAGGGAGAGGTCTTAGGGCTGGTGGGCGAAAGCGGAAGCGGAAAGAGCACCTGCGGCAAGATTCTCGTGAGGCTTGAAAGAGCTACATCGGGAACGATCACCTTCAAAGGAAAGGACATTAATGATCTTGCCGGCAAAAGTCTCAAAGACTACAGAAAAAAGGCCCAGATGATCTTTCAGGACCCTTATGAATCACTAAATCCGAGGCGAACCGTCTTTGATACTCTGGTCGAGCCCCTGAATGTCCAGCATATGGGAGATATCACGGAGAGAGAAGAAAGAATCAAGGAGGTTCTTGAAAAAGTAGAACTGAGGCCTGCAGAAGAGTTCATGTATCGCTATCCGCACGAACTGAGCGGAGGACAGAGACAGAGAATTTCCATAGCCAGGGCGCTCATTGTCGAACCTGAGTTCATTGTCGCGGATGAACCGATATCGATGCTCGACGCATCGGTGAGGGCCAGCTTTATGAACCTGATGCTCAAATTAAAAGAGGAATTTAACCTCACCTATCTTTTTATCACACACGATCTGGCCTATGCCCGCTATATCTGCGACAGACTGGCTGTTATCTATATGGGCGAGCTTGTTGAGATCGGCCCCACAGAAGAGTTGATCCAGGACCCGAAGCATCCCTACACAAAGATGCTCCTTTCCGCTGTTCCGGTACCTGATCCGAAAATCAAGAGAAAACGGATCGAAAGAGAGGTGCACATGCATCACTCAGGAGGATGCACGGGCTGTAAATTCAGCGAACGATGTCCCATAGCCGTGCAGGATAAATGTCCCGGTATTGGCAAAGGCAAGCCCGAACTTGTCAGCATTGAGGACGGCAGATTCGTTGCCTGCCATCGAATACACGATTAAACCCTTCCTTTTTAATGTCTTATGGAACATATAGTCTACAAAAATTTTAGTTTAAATAAGGACTTTTTTTATTTGGTCTATATTGGTAAAATAAAGACTTGGGGTTTGAACCGGTTTCTCTTAAAACCCCTGGCCGATCTTTACCAAAGGCCTGTTAAGGTACTGGCAATTATGCCCGATTATCATCAATCTTACCCTATGGAAAACATTGTGATAATGAATGACCGGTCAAAAGAGCTTTCTTTAAAAGACGGATGTGTGCATAAGCACCCGATAGCGGAAAGCTCCTTTTATGAGCTTGCTTCCAAGAGCCGATTTATCAGAGAGCTTTTTTCGAAGCTGCTGAAGAACCAGAAAAACATCTATGTCAATCTGTATCACAATTCCGATTCATTTACCCTTGACAATCAGAAAGATATCTCTGTGATCGGCCCTAAAAAAGAACTGGTAAAAAAATACGACAGTAAAATCAATCAATATCTTATGGCAAAAAAGCTCGGCCTCCCTGTGCTCGATTTTGAGATAGCCAAAAACAGGGATGAGCTGTTAACGATTTTTAAAAAGAAGGAATACCAAAAAAAGGGTGCGTATATTGCGGGAGAATTCGGAGTGGGCGGAAGCAGCAGTCTCTTTGCCCGGTCTGAAAGCGATATTATCAACAAATTTCCGGATTCATCAGGACCCTTTCTGATAATGGAACTTATTAAAAACACGGTTTCTCCAACGGTCCTTGGCGTTGTAGCGAACGAAAACGAGGTTTGTATCGCTACTGTCATCGACCAGATTATGGACGGGCCAAAATACAAAGGGGCGGTCTTCCCATCGGCTATTGACGAGAGCATCATTAAAAAGATGAAGGAAATCACATTCAAAATCGGAAAAATCATGGGGAAAGACGGTTACAGGGGTATTTTCGGCTGTGATTTTATTGTCTCTCCTGACAACAGGGTCTATTTCGTCGAGATCAATCCGAGGAAAATGGGCTCGACACTGGAAAGCTCCCTTTACCTGAAAAATCTTTTCCCGGACTGTCCCTCTCTTCCTGAACTGGAATTCAGGGCCGTGACAAAAGGGACCTTTGATACAGACATTAAAGACTTTTCTTTTAAACCGGATGCTCCCTGCTGGGGAATCTCTTATGTCAGAACCCTTGAGAAAAAAACCGTGACAAAAGATATCGGAAACCTTCCCGAAGAAGAGGAGCTTTTCAAAGACCTCGATTGTCTCGACAAGAAGAAGGACAGGATATCCGTCATGGATCATGTGGGAGCCGGAACTATCGTTGACCGGGGATATCTTGGGCGCGTTATCACCGTTGATAAAAACCAAAGCTCTGTCCGAAGAAATCTCAAAAAAGGAGAACAATTGGTCTGGGATACTGTCACATCCTGTGCTGCGACTGGAAGCAATTCGTCTGATGCCAGCGGACTATCACTCATCATGGAAGGAGACAAAAATGGTACTTAATGTAAAAAGAGAAAACAGAAAAGATGCTCTCAAAAAAGGAAAAGAGCTGAAAAGTTTTATTCAGGATTATCTGGATGTGAAAGAGAGCATACCAAGCGGTCTTGAATGCAAAGATGCGCTTTTAGAAAATAAAAAGAGAATTCTCCATACCCTTGGAGGAACTGAAGCAGACTGGAGCAACTGGCAATGGCATACGAAGAACCCTATTAACAAAACCTCTCTCCTTCAAAAAATCATGGACGTTTCTGATAAGGATATCGAGGATGTTAAAAAGGTCGAGTCGGTCTACCGCTGGTCAATCTCTCCCTATTATGCAAGTCTTATCAATTCAAAGAGCGATAATTGTCCCGCATGGGCTCAGTCGATCCCCTGTCTTGATGAATTAAAGCCGAATCCGAAAGGATATGCCCCTCTGATATCAAAATACCGCTCTCCCGCGCCCCTTATCAGCCGGATATACCCGGACAGGCTCATCATCAACCTGACAAACCGCTGTGTCCTTTTTTGCCGGCACTGCCTGAGAAGAGAGGACATCAAGAACAAGGATTATATCTATAATAAAGAGATCGAAGCGGCTCTTGACTATGTCAGAAGAACCAAGGAGATAAGGGATGTCCTTCTCACAGGAGGAGACCCCCTCACCCTGCCTGATAATATGCTCGACTGGATTCTTTCGGAGCTGGATACTATTTCCCATGTTGAGATAAAAAGGATAGGCTCCAGAATTCCTGTAACCCTCCCGCAGCGAATCACCGAGAACCTCTGCCGGATTCTGGAATCACATGGGCCTCTTTATATCAATACCCAGTTCAATCATCCCATAGAAATTACCGAAGCATCGAAAAAGGCCTGTACCATGCTTTCAAAAGCAGGCATTCCCCTGGGTAACCAGACTGTGCTGTTAAAGGGGGTCAATAATAACGCGCATGTCATGAAGAAGCTGGTTCACGAACTGTTAAGGATCAAGGTCAAGCCCTATTATATCTATCACTGTAAAAATGTTCCGGGCATTACACATTTTCGTCCTCCTGTAGAAGACGGGATCGAGATCATCAAAAAGCTCAGGGGATATACGTCCGGCATGGCGGTCCCTACTTTTATTGTACCCAGCCTTCACGGCAAAACCCCCCTGTACCCTGAATCTGTAATCGACAAAGACCATCCCGATGGAGTTTTGATCAGGGCATGGAACGGGGAAGAGGTTTTGTATAAATAGAAAAGCGCTATTAAAAAAAAGTGAATAAACTGACAGGAACCTACAACAGTCTTCTTGAAAAAGATCCCGGGCTCGCCAGGGAATGCTCCGACCAGTTCAACCGGAACATGGAGGAGAGGAACGTCAGATTCGGGGATATGATCATCTCCAATCTTTTGAGACCCTACTTTGTTTCCTCCGACGAATCAAACCGTTTTCAAGAGATTATCGATGCGCTTTCAAGTTGCACCAAAAAAATAATCAGGCTCTCACACGAATCAAAAATGCTCGCAGAATACCTCCGACTGACAAAAGAAGAGGATGACCTGATCAGTTGTAAAAACGGCTATTCCAATAAGGTTGTCATCAACCGTCTTGATGCCTTTTTTAACAGCGATAAAAAGGATATTAAATTTCTCGAATTTAACGCAGACAGCCCCGGCGGCATCGGGTATAACGATATTATGACCCGATTCTATCTCGACCTCCCCATTTTTAAAATACTTAAAAAAAAGTATCATTACCGATTCCACCCCATTAACACCAGAAAACACCTTTTAAAAAGCCTCCTTGACTGTTATCAGAACTTCGGAGGAAAAAAGAAACCGACAATCGGTCTTATTGCATGGGATCATATCAAGACCTATCCGGAGTTTGCTTTTATAAAGGAATGCTTTGAAAAAGAAGGATATAAGACCATTATTGCCAATCCCAGAGCCTTAGAGTACAGGAAGAACAGCCTCTGTTTTAAAGATACGAAAATCGATCTCGTTTTAAGAAAGGTCCTGACCTCCCAGATTCTAAAATATTCTGACGAGCTCAAGGGGTTGATAACAGCCTATAAAGAGAACCGGGTATGTTTTGCCAATCCCCTGAACTCCTTTCTTTTAAGCATGAAGGGTGTCCTGGCCATGCTTACCGATAAAAAGTACAGTTATCTTTTCACCGAAAAAGAGAAAAAGATCGCCAAAGAGGTGATTCCCTGGACGAGAAAAGTCGAAGAAACAAAAACAGACTATAAAGGAAAAGAGATCGATCTTCTCGACCTTATTGTGAAAAAGAGGGAGAGCTTTGTTTTGAAACCGTGCGACTCTTTCGGTGCCGAAGGGGTGTTCATCGGGAGCGAAACGAAGCAGTCAGACTGGGAACAGACCATTAAAGAAGGCTTAAAAACACGTTATATCGTTCAGGAAAAAATAAGGCTCCCCGAAGAAACATTTCCCCTCTCTACCTCTCCTCTTTCTTTTGCAAAGCGAAATCTCAATCTCGGTATCTATGCCCTCGGAGGCCGGTTTTGCGGAGGGATTTTAAGATTCTCTTCTTCATCGATTATTAACACCATTGGCGGAGGTGCGCTTCCTATTATCAGGGTGAGCAAAAAATAAATATGGGACACGAAAACATAGAGATCAGAACCCTGTTGACCTATGGGGAAATGCTTGAAACAGAAGAGCTTCACAGAAAGGTCTGGAAATATCCGGAACCGACCAGTGCCAAGCTTCTTCTGACCATATCTGAGACCGGGGGACATGTATCAGGGGCTTATATTAAAGGAGCGCTCATTGGCTTCGCCTATGCCCTGCTGGCAAAAGACGCAAATGGCCTCTATCTACGCTCTCAGTCCCTTATCGTTCTCAAAGAATACCGGGACAGGGGAGTGGGGCTTCTCTTGAGAACAGCCCAGAGAAAATATGCAAAGGGCATGGGGATTGCAAAGATGGAGTGGACCTTTGACCCTCTGCAGACGAGGCTCGGCAATTTCTATATTAAAAAGCTCGGGGCCATTATCAGAAAATACAGCCCCGACCTCTATGACAGGCCGGACACAGGCTCTTATAAGCGGGTGACCAGGGACAGGTTCTATGCTGAATGGCATCTTGATTCGCAAAGAGTCGTATCGCGAATCGAAAAGAAAAGTGCTTCGGGAACAGCGCCAGAACCCGACATCCTTAAAGAGAACCTCATAAACAATGTGGCTCTGAATGACGGAATCCCTGAGATGTTTGATTACAAACTCGATATGGAGGAAGAGAACCTTCTCCTGGAAATACCAGGCAGCATCGAAGATATCCTGAACCATCCTGATATCCTCTCGAAGTGGCGAAGCAATACCCGAAAGATTCTTGATGCCTATATCAACCGGAAACAATACACGGTCATTGACTTTCTCACTCTCAAAGAAGGCGGAACAAGAAGAAATTTCTACTTCCTGAGCAATCAGTCTGAAAAAGAATGGCTCATTTAACCTTTATTTAATGATAAAGGTGATGTATATTTTTACTAAAACCTGAATGAATAGTAAAGGCGATGAAAAATAAGACTATCGTAAAAAAATTGATGGCAACATGCCTTACCCTGACAGGGATACTGTTTATTTTCCCAGCAAGCGTAGTGGCAACAACCGTTCTGGACGGAGAAACAATCTATCAGAAAACACTGGATGCCTATCATCATATCAAGAGCTACAGTTATATCAACCATCAGGGCGAATATAATCTCTTCAGCAAAGAAACAGAAGAGGGCGCCAAAGAGAGCTACGGTGCCTTTGCCAAAGGTTTCGGATACAACTACGAAAACTATTATGACCAGAACGGATTCATCAAAAACAACCAGAACAACCCGTTCAAGAACTCTCAATTCAAACAGGGAACCTATCAGTATAAATTCATGAAACCGTTCATTATCCAGATGGCTCTTGTGAACTCGGACTATCTCCCAGAAATCCTGCATAAAAGCGTGATGACATACCGTCCTGACAAGGACCCCGGGGTCTTCAGGTTCTTTCCCCGCTCCTCTTCCTTTTTCTCGCTCTCCCGGTCTATTGATGATGAAAGCGGAAGTTTTCTGACGATGAACTGGACCACAGACCTCATCAAAATGCGGTTTCTTAATGAAAACGGAACTGTGAGGCTTCTGGAAAAAGAAAAAATCGACGGAAGAGACTGCTATGTCCTGGAGTTTTCATCCATAAACGAAAGAGCAGGGGACAACACGACCGGAACAAAGTTTCTTTTGTCTGATATTCCGGAAGATATCTCTACAAAAATCGATCAATCCCTTTCCGGTATCACAAAAAAGAATTTTTCCAGTGTGAAATACTGGATCGATGCTGAAAAATTCTTCATCGTAAAGATAGAAGAATATATACAGGGCCACCTCTATTCGTCCAAGATCTACAAGGATATCAAAATCAACCAGCTCTCCCTTACAGACTTCAACCCGATAAAACCCTCCCTGACCTTTTTTCCTTAATACGCTTTTCTGGCCGATCCCCATCTTTAAATTTATTAAATAACCGTTGAAAAATAATGCCTTCTGTGATACTTTTCAGACAGATATCTTAATATTTATAAAGAGGAACTTATCATGTTAGTTAAAGAAAGAATGACGAAAAAGCTCATTACCGCAACAAAAGAGATCGATATAGAATCGGCTTATAAGCTTATGAGAGAGAACTCTATCCGGCATCTCCCTGTTGTCGAAGGGAAAAAACTGATCGGTATCGTTGCTGACAGGGACATCAGGCAGGCCCTGCTTCCGTGGAAATCTAAAAAAGAGGAAAAGGAATTTTATTATTTTTCTAAAGATGTCCCTATTTCGGAAATCATGGCAAAGGATGTTATCACCGTAGAGCCTGATACTGACATCGAGGATGCGGCCCGGCTGATTCATGACCATAAGTTCGGTGCCCTGCCGGTTGTCGATGATGGCAAGCTTGTCGGAATCATCACCCATATGGATATCCTCAAGATATTTATCGAAATCATGGGCATCATCGGCTCCAGCTGCCGTATCGATATTATACTCGGGAAAAAACCCGGCGCCTTTCAGGAGGTCTCAAACATCATCAAGGAAAACGACGGCGAAATCATCAGTATCGGGATGTCGCCTCACAAAGACAAAAACAAGAGAGCCTTTTACTTCCGTATCGAAACCGACAATCTGGACGAGACTGTCAAGCAAATCAAAGAAAAGGGATACAAAATACTCGACGTGATGCGCTGATAAAAAACGGTTGATCAATTAACCTTTTTTCTATCTGTCTTCATCTTCTGCAGATAGACCAGAAGCACGGAAATCGCCGCAGGCGTGATTCCGGAAATCCGCGAAGCCTGCCCCAGCGAAAGGGGTCTTATCTCTTTCAGCTTCTGCCTCACCTCGTTGGAAAGCCCGAAAATGCTGTCGTAATCGATATCTGAAGGGAGCTTTTTCTTTTCCAGCTTTTTAAAGTTCTCCACATCAACAAGCTGCCTGTTGATATAGCCTTCATACTTGACCTGTATCCCGACCTGTCTGGCCACATCTCGGTCAACAGTAACCCCCTTTTCTATCTTTAAAAGATCATCATACGTGATCTCCGGTCTTTTGAGCAGTTGAGCCAGGGTGACCGGCTCTTCGATCGTCGAGGTTTTCGCCTTTGTGAGGATCGTATTGACCCTTTTTCCCGGCTGGATACGGGTTGTCTCCAGTCTTTTGATCTCGCCGGCAATTTTCTTTTTTTTGTTTAAGAATGCCTTATGATTTTTTTCTGATATCAAACCAAGATCATACCCCTTTTCCAGAAGCCTCATATCCGCATTATCTTCCCTAAGGAGAAGCCGGTACTCGGCCCTGGAGGTAAACATCCGGTACGGTTCGTCCGTTCCCTTGGTAATCAGGTCATCCACCAGAACCCCGATATAGGCCTCGGACCTGTCCAGAATGAACGGTGACTTCCTTTTTACAAGAAGCGCCGCATTGATACCGGCAACAAGTCCCTGAGCCGCTGCCTCTTCATAGCCCGATGTGCCGTTGATCTGGCCTGCGAGAAAAAGGCCCCTGACCTTTTTGGTTTCCAGTGTTGCCCTGAGCTGTGTCGGATAGATAAAATCGTACTCGATGGCATAGGCCGGTCTCATGATCTCGGCCTTCTCAAGGCCGGGAATGCTCTGCACCAGCTTGACCTGAATATCGAGCGGAAGGGAGTTGCCCAGCCCCTTGGCATAGAGCTCTTCTGTGTCGAGCCCGTCCGGCTCCAGAACGACCTGATGCCTGTCCTTATCCGAGAAACGGACGATCTTGTCCTCAAGAGAAGGGCAGTACCGTGCCCCTGCCCCTTTGATGACACCGCTGTAAAGCGGTGAGCGGTCCAGGTTATTCGTGACCAGCCTGTGCGTTTTCTTATTCGTATAAGAGATATGGCAGGAGACCTGAGGCAGGGGGATCTCTTTTGTGAAAAGGGAAAAGGGGCGGGGCTCTTTATCGCCCCACTGCTCTTCCAGCCTGGAAAAGTCTACGGAAGAGGCCTTGAGCCTCGGCGGAGTCCCTGTCTTAAGGCGTCCCAGCTTCAGACCGTGGCGCTTAAGCGACTCTGAAAGGCCTGTTGACGAGACTTCTCCAGCCCTTCCTGCCGGGAACTGAACAAGGCCGATATGGATGATACCGTTTGCAAAGGTTCCGGTCGCCAGGATTACGGTTCTCCCGCGGTAGCCCATCCCCGTATTATCCCTGACGCCCTTTACCCTCCCCTTTTCAACGATGATATCCTCTATCTGGGCCTGCTTGATATCGAGGTTCTCATTTTCCAGAACCTCTTTCATGGCCACATGATACTTCTGCCTGTCTGTCTGGGCCCGTGTCGACTGCACCGCCGGTCCCTTGGATGAGTTCAGTATCTTAAAGTGAATCCCTGTCCTGTCGGCAATTTTTCCCATCTCTCCGCCCAGGGCATCGATTTCCTTTACCAGATGGCCCTTGGCCGTTCCGCCGATTGCCGGATTACAGGACATAAGGGCAATCGTGTCAAGGTTCAGGGTGAAAATGAGGGTTCTCATCCCCATGCGCGCCGATGCAAGCGCCGCCTCACAACCGGCATGGCCGGCACCGATAACAATAACATCGTAATCTTTTGGATAGAAATAGCTCATAGTATCCTCAAGCAACCCTTGCTTTGACTTGATTACATCCATCTGATATTATTATATCATAAAACTAAATTGAAGGCGTATCAAAATACCCATAATGGCTTACAATGAATAGAAACAAGAGATACAATGACCTTGATTCCTATCTTAAAAAAAGGTTCGGATGCAAGGTATACAAGATCCCCGTTGATGCTGGATTTACCTGTCCGAACAGGGACGGGACCATATCACACGGCGGCTGCATTTACTGCCTGAGCAGGGGCCCGAGGCCGGAAGCCGTAACCCCAGAGCTCCCGGTCAGAGAGCAGATACTGAAAGGAAAAGACTTTTTTTCAAAAACAAAAGGGGCGAAAAAATTCATCGTCTATTTCCAGTCCTATACGAACACTCATGCCCCGACGGAAAGACTGAAAAGGATTTATGACGAGGCCTTTTTGACAGACAATGTCATCGGAATCTCAATAGGGACACGTCCCGACTGCGTCCCCGACGAAGTTCTCATGCTTCTGGAAGAATACGCGAAGACCCATACGGTCTGGCTCGAATACGGTCTTCAGTCCATACATGAGGAAACATTAAAAAACATCAAAAGAGGCCACGGCCTTAATGAGTTCATTGATGCCGCAAAAAGGACTCAGGGGAAAAACATCCACCTCTGTGCCCATGTTATCATCGGCCTGCCCGGAGAAGGGAGAGACGATGTGATACAAACAGCAAAATTCCTGGCCGATATGAAGATAGACGGCGTAAAGATCCATCTTCTGTTCATCGCCGAGGGAACAGTTCTCGGGGAAATGTATCAAGAGGGCAAAGTGAAGACCATGGCGCTCGATGAAGCTGTCGGTCTTGTATGCGATTTCCTGGAACATCTCGACCCGGATACCGTCATCCACAGGCTCACGGGCGACCCCCCGAAGGAGAGATTGCTCGCTCCCTCATGGTCACTCAATAAGCTCAAGGTATTAAATGAGATTGACAAAGAACTCAAAATACGGGATTCTTATCAGGGGAAAAAAAGAACATCCGCACTCAATCATTTATGATAAAGGATAAAAAACCCATGGGAAAACCGAGACTTTTTCTTCATATCTGCTGTGCACCCTGCGCAACCCACGTTGCCAGGGTGCTTAATGAAAAATATGACTTGACCGGATACTTCTATAATCCGAATATCTATCCGGAAGGAGAGTATCTGAAGCGGTTGGACGAGATGAAACGGATAGCAGCCGATTTCAATGTAGAGCTTCTGGAACCTCCGTATGACCCATTGAACTGGTTCTCACTGACCAAGGGGCTGGAAAGCGACCCCGAAGGGGGGAGGAGATGCGAAAGATGCATCTATATGAGGCTGGAGGAAACCGCCAGAAGGGCTGTCAAAGAGGGATTTGATATCTTTGCAACCACACTCACCATAAGCCCTCACAAGAATGCCGCCCTGATAAACAGGATCGGCCAGTCCCTGTCCGAAAGATGCAATATCGCCTTTCTTGCCGCCGATTTCAAGAAGGACGACGGCTTTAAAAAGAGCGTCGAGCTCAGCAAAGAATACGACCTTTACCGTCAGGATTACTGCGGCTGCCTTTCAAGTAAAAACAAGCCCCCCCTATAAAACTTATCATATTCCTTCAAAGAAGGGGCTTCTCATTTATTGGGGAAGGGTTTAAAACTTTTCGAACATGTCCTTGGTTGCACCGCAACTCGGGCAAACCCAGCTCTCGGGCAGCTGCTCAAAAGAGGTTCCCGGTCCAATTCCTTCATCCGGATCACCGCTTTCAGGGTCATAGATATAGCCGCATACGATACAACGATATTTATCCATTCCAATTCTCCTTTTAAAATAAGTTAAACAGATACTTACATCTCTTTATAGAGTTCTTTCTCTATTTCATCCTGGATGAGTTCTTTGTGCCTCACCTCTTCTTCGGCAAGGAATCTGAACATCTCCCTTGCACCGGGGGATTCAACGACCTCCGAAGCCTTTTTATACAGGTCATGGGCCCTGGATTCCATTTCCAAAGCCATCTTAAGGGCATCCAACGGCGTGGTATGCTTATCTATCATCGCTCACCTCCCAAAGAATGTCCTTCATCTATTTTTAAATGGCGATCACATGGTCGGCTTCTTCAGATGCCGCATAAAAATCGGAAAAATGACCCATGGCCACATTATCGATAAGTTTGTCCTTAATACCCCGGTTCTCAACGGAACATTCACACGCTAAAACCTTTACCCCCTGCTCTTTGATCGCCTTTTCTATTTTCTTTCCGGTTGTTGTTCCCTTGATCAAATGGTACACACCGTCCTCGGCAAAATGAAGCGCCAGCACCTTTGCGCCGTGTGTGCCTTTACTCACCGTATTAAGCAGACAACCCTCTATCAGTTCCCTGGTTCCGTTTCTTGTTATCAGATACGCTACTTTTTTCATCCCTTCACCTCCCCCCATCATCTATAGGATTTTTTCCTCTGTCTATTGTTAACTATTTCCACATGCGTTCCCATGAAGAGTTCATCTGGAGCGCAAACCTGTTGCATCCTTTGCACATCTCCAGCTCTTTGTATTTCTTCTGCATATGAATCTTTCTCAGCCTCTGCATTTTTTTTCCGCGCCATATCTCCATTATCGAGCTGTCATTAATATTTCCTATTTCTTCGGTTATATTATAGTCCACACAACACATGGCAGCTGTCCCGTCGTTGCTTATCACCAATTCTTTCCACAGGTTTTGGCAGGGAAAATTGAACGTCTGCATACTCCGCGTCTTATGACTCCCCACAGCCCTGTCGCCTTGTGTCCCTCCCCAGTTCCAGTAGGCAACCAGCCCTGCCTTGTCAACTATCGGTGACCACTTCTCCTTAAACTTTCTTGCCTCCTCTTTATTCTCATCCATTTGAATCAAAAAAACAGCCACCTTAGGGTTTTGCCTCTCCATATCATTTCGCATTTTAAGAAATTGATGAATATTCTCCTCGACCTTTTCATACGATATGTTTTGCCTGATGCTTTCATAGGTCTCTTTGGTAATCCCATCAAGGCCAAAGTTGAGATGAGCAATGCTTGAATTTAAAATGATCCGCGCCTTTTCTTCATCAATAAACCCACCGTTTGTATGAAGAGCAATACCGGTCTCAGGTATCTCTGATTTGATATAATCCAATATCTCTTTAAGGTGCGGGTAAAGAATGGTTTCACCCATCCAGAAGAGATTGATGGCGTTGATTTTCGCTTTTTTGCACTCATCGATCACATGCCTGGCTAATTCGAGCGGCATATGGTTCACTTTTCTTGTCATATATCTTCTGGAGCACATAATACAATCCGCATTACACACATTGGTCAGTTCTATTGATACATGTGAAGGTCTTCTCAATTCCTTTTGCATGCGCTTGACGAATCGTGCTGTTTTTCTTACAGCACTAAAATTATCTAAGAAAAAGTATTTAAAATCCTTAAAAAAACTCATAAACACTCCTGCCTCCATCATAAATAAACAATTCCAGCAAGCTAAAACCAGCCAGAATATAAACAAGTAGAACGATAAGTCATATATTTCTACAGCTTCTTTTTAATCTGATTTCTCTTTCTCTCCTTTTTACTGAGCCGTTTCGACGGCCCCTTTTTTTTGGTGGTGTTGTCCCAGGCCTCATCATCCTCCATTTCATGCCCATTCATTTCCATCATCATCGACATCTCAAGACTGCCTACAAATTCCTCTGACGAGATCGACTCAACACCAAAACGCTGGACATGCTCGACAATCTCCCTGTCAGAGGTGACAACGACCAAGTGGTCTGGATTCAGCACCCGTTTTCGTGAAGCCTTTTCTACATACTCCTTGATATAGTCATCCGTGGTCTTTCCCCGGCCTGTATAGACCACCCTGACCCCTAATTCCTTCTCCTTTGTATCCTGAAGAGATAAACCCCTGTATGCATCAAAACAGAGCGTGATTTTGTGGCGTTTCACCCTCCGGTACGAATCGAGAATCCCTATCAAATCTTCCCTGCTTTCAACATCATCGGTCTGCCTGCCTCCGGCTACGGCAAAGATATTCAAAAGGTTGTAACCATCGATCAATATCTGCATGATAAATCATTCCATAGAAAAATCAGTCTTTTTTCAACCCATCGGCAATCTCTTTTAATGCCTTTTCGTTGAGAACCACGATATTGTCCTTATCCGCTTTCACAAGCTTTTTATCTTTGAGTTTGCCAAGAGACCGGGAGAGGGTCTCGGGAATCGTCCCGAGACGGGAGGCCAGCTGCATCCTGCTCAGTTCAAGAGTGAACCTTTTCCCTTCAAGGGTCTCTTTTCCCTTCTTCTTCGACTGTTCAAGAAAATAACGGGCCAGCCGTGAAGAGACTTCCCTTAAGGAGAGATCCTCTACAAGCCGGGTAAAATCCCTGAGCATGGCCGAAAGGCTGGCCATGATCTTCAGGCTAATATCGGGACACTCCCTGATCAATCCGATAAAGTCCGCCTTTTCTATAAACAGAAGCCGTGAGTCCTTGATCGCCTGAGCATTGGCAGGATAGGTCTCGCCATCAAACACAGCGGCATCGCCGAATGATCCGCCCTCTGATATAACATGAAGTATCTGCTCTTTCCCCTCCGGGGATGTCTTGAAAACCTTAACCCGTCCCGATGCAACAATATAAAACCCCCTTGCCTTTTCCCCGTCGCAAAAGATGTCCTGACCTTTCCTGAACTCCTTTTGATAAACAATCTTTCTTATCCGCTCAAGGTCGTTCTCGGGAAGAAAGCTGAATAGATAGCTCTTTTTTAAGGTCTCTGAGTTCATGTTTGAAAAAATATAAGGCCTTTTTTAAAAAAATATTATATGAAACTTTATAATCAATCCAACGAAAAAACAAGGAAATTTGCAAGAAATTCCGGCATTTTCTTTCCGGTCGCGTTGTTTTTCCTTCAAAAAAACATAAAATCCGGTTGACAACAGGCAGACAATTTACTATTAATCAATAGATATATCTTACTAAGTGATGTCAAAAGTAATGATATAATTTTTTTATAACATTAACAGAAGGAGGAATCATTACATGTCAAAGAGCGAAAACAATCTCAGCGAAGCCTTTGCCGGGGAATCCCAGGCAAACCGGAAATACCTTGCCTTTGCCAAAAAGGCTGATGAAGAGGGGTTCAAGCAGGTCGCAAAGCTTTTTCGGGCCGCTGCCCAGGCCGAGACCATTCATGCCCACAATCACCTCAGGACCCTTAACGGCATAAATGCTACCAAGGAGAACCTCCAGGAAGCGGTTTCAGGCGAAACCCACGAATTCAAGAACATGTATCCGCAGATGATAGAAGAGGCAAAAGAAGAAGGGAATAAAGAGGCCCTTTTGAGCTTTGCCTACGCCAATCAGGTGGAAAAGGTCCATGCCGACCTCTACACAAAGGCCCTGGAGAACCTGGGAAAGGAAGAGGAAGTCACATACTATGTCTGCCCTGTATGCGGGCACACCGTAGAGAACTGCGCACCGGATAACTGCCCTATCTGCAACAGGGCAAAGGCCAGCGAATTTATCAAAACAGATTAGTCATCAATAAATATCACCATAAAAAAAGGGGAAGGCTTTAAGGCCTTCCCCTTTTTTGATTCGTCATTGCTACACATTCATTACGATGATACTTCTCCTTCGCCAACATCCTTTTTCTTACTCAATGCCACAGTAATAAAAGGCAGTACGCAAAGCAGAGCAGACATCACCATAATGGTTCCCGAAATCGGTCTTGTAAAGAATACCGTCGGATCTCCAGCGCTAATGATCAGACTCTGGCGCAGAGCCCTCTCTGTCATCGGCCCGAGAACCAGGGCAAGAATTAGCGGAGCCAGAGGATAATCAAGCTTCTTAAAGACAAATCCCATGATAGCGAATACCATTACCAGCCAGATGTCAAAGAAGTTGTTATTCATGGCGTAACCGCTTATCAGACAGAGAACAGCGATAATCGGCGCGAGAATCGTGAAAGGAATCCTCAGAATCGATACAAAGACAGGAATTGCAAAGAGGTTCAGCAGAACAGCCACCAGGTTACCGGTATAAAGGCTGGCAATGAGACCCCATACGAACTCTTTCTGCTCTAAGAAGAGCAGAGGCCCGGGCTGCAATCCCCATACGAGAAGACCTCCGAGAAGAACGGCTGCTGTCGGCGATCCCGGAACACCCAGGGTAAAGAGCGGCAGCATGGAACCCGTACTGGCCGCGTTGTTGGCACACTCAGGTGTGACAACCCCCTCGATATAACCGGTGCCGAACAGATCCTGCTTGTCCGCCGGAGCAGAGCTCTTGACCAGACCGTAGCAGATAAAAGCGGCCGGTGTTGCACCTGCTGCCGGAAGGGTTCCGACAAAGAAACCGACCACGGAGCCGATCCATGAGGCCTTAACGAACTTGACACAACGCCAAATTGTTTTGAATACCGTTCCGTAGCTGAATTTGGGCTGGAGAATCTTGAACTCAAGACTCAGCTCAGCGGTCGCCATCAGCTCAGCAACACCCCAGAGCCCGACTACGGCAACGAGAAAGCTGATCCCGTTCATCAGTGATGTCATGCCGTAGATAAGACGGGGTGAACCGGTAACGATATCAATACCTATTGTTGCAAAAACCAGACCCATGATTGTGGTAATCAGGGTCTTCCAGATGTTCCGCCCTGCCAGACCTGCAAAGGTGGCGAAGGCGAGCATCATAATGGAAAAGTACTCTTGCGGCCCGAACCTCAAGGCAAAGTCAGCCAGAGGCGGGGCAAAAAAGGTAAAAAGAACCATGGCGATGGTGCCCCCGTAAAAGGAACCCCACGCCGCGGCAACAAGTGCCTCTGAACCTAAACCTTTTTTTGCCATGGGATAGCCGTCAAGTGCCGTGGCAGCAGCCATAGGCGTACCCGGAATGTTCAAACAGATCGAAGCGATAGCTCCTCCGTAACATCCGCCGTAATAAATCGCCGACAAAAAGATAATCGCCGATGTCGGCGGAATAACAAAGGTCACCGGAAGAAGAATCGCGATTCCGTTTGTTGGTCCGAGACCTGGAATACAACCGAATACCGTCCCCAAGCTAACACCGACTGTCATATAGGCGATGTTGTGCCACTGAAGCGCTACCCCGAACCCATCGAATAAAAGACCTAAAATCTCACCCATCGAATCTTTCCTCTCAATAATTATTCATCAATAGACTTTTCATCATAGACAGATTAGGCTGGCATAATCAAATACCACCAATCTTCCATAATCGGCAGTCCCTTAGGTAAAGTGATCTTTAAGAACCACTCGAACATTAACCAGATCCCGAAAGGAACCAGAACACCTATGAGAACAGTCTGTAACCAGGAACGTTTACCAATGAACCTCATGTAATAACCGAGGTAAAGTATGCTGCCGAAGTAGCACCCGATAAAAACATAGGTTACCACGCAACCAAGGGTTGAGAAGAAAACCTTCCCAACAGATTTCCGTCCTTCTTTAGAGACGAAAAATGTTTCACCGCTCTCTTTTGTCCTAATCGCCTGAACCAGCACGACAAGAGCGAGAGCCCCCATGATAAAACAGAGCCAGAAGGGGAGAAACCCTCCCCCTGGCCCCACATTCTTTACCCATCCAACTGTCAATTTAGCTGCATCAATCATCGAATATACACAATAGAGAAGTATCATCGCAGCACAAATTATATCTGCCTTCCGCATCACTACTCTCCTATGATTCGTTCAATCAGAAGTTAATCCGTTTTTCTTTCTTACATCAATCCAGCAGCCTTAAGCAGTCTTGCATGCAATGCTTCATAATCGGTCAGCCATTTTGTCAGAGCAGGACCGCTAGGCAAGTAGGCTCTCTGGAGGAACTGGTCGGATGTATATCGAACCCATTCCTTTGACTCTTCAATTTGTTTCAGAACACCAGTATAATAAGCAATCTCGTCTTGTTTCATCTTAGGAGGTCCGAACATACCTCTCAACATTTCGTAAACAACATCGTATCCCTGCTCCTTAACGGTAGGAGGCTGGGGTGAGTTGTCATCCATCTTATGCAATCCAGGAAGTCTCTCATTGTCGAACATTGCCAGAACTTCCAGTCTGTTCGCTCTGGAATGAGGCAGGAACTCTGAAGGATTGTTTACGCTGAAGTCAATGTGGCCACCAACTACGTTAGCGGCAACGGTTCCACCACCCTTAAACGGAACATATGTAATCCAGCCGACTCCACCAAGAGCCTTATCTTCGAAGAGCAGCATAACGATCTGGTCTTCCTGCTTCGAACCAGTTCCGCCCATCTTGTAAGTTCCCTTTGGTGCAGCTTTGATAGACTTGATAACATCTGCAACGCTCTTCCAGTCAGGATGGACCTTGGGATTAACACAGAGGCAGTGTCTGTCAAGAGCAATTCTTGCCAGAGGTGTCAGGTCGCTCCATTTGATCCCCAGTTTTGTATGCAGAGGGGTTGTGATAACGTTTGAAAGACTGATCATCATGAAATGAGGATTGCCTTTTTTGGAGCTGAGATACTGCATTCCAACAGCACCAGAACCACCGGGCTTGTTAACAACGATAAAAGGTTTCTTTGCAATTTTCTTTGTCTGGATAATTGTAGCAAAGAATCGTCCCATAACGTCAGCACCACCACCCTGTCCGGCAGGGATGACGATTTCAACAGGTTTCCTCGGCTGCCATGCATCGGCAGTACCGCTCATTACAAAAAATCCTACCATGGCAAAGACCACAATACTTATAATCCCGATATGCCATTTCTTTTTAAGCATAACCTTCCTCCTTTATCTTAATCGTTAGATCAAGAGAAGTCGCTTGTGAAGTGATTGCCTTAAGTGCCTGAATTTAGCACCCCTTTCCTCCCCTCCTTCACCTCCTTTCGTTAGTTTTTTTTCTTCCTGTTAATTAGCATGACTGATTTTAAACCATAATATAAAACAAAAACAGTGTCAAGAAAAAAATGTTTTAATAAAAAAAAGTGGGGGCATAATAACGCTAAAAAATACAAGTGGTTATCGTCATTTCAGCCCGATTCCACAAACGGGCGTTTCTCTTGAAAACGATTCGGTAAACCTATCTACTCCCTTTATTTTAGCCATTTCACACCAAACATTCCTGCCTGCAAAGAATCATATGAACCTCTCGTATACATTATACATTTTTTACCGCAAATCGAACTGAGTGATGGATATAGAGAGGAAATCAGCCCCTCTTTTCCAAAATATCCTTTCCAAGATAATCATCCGGCGTTATAATGCTGAAAAACGGAGCGGGAATATGGACGAAATAAGATATAACAAAGGACGAGGACCTATTCTCATCGGACTGGTCATCAATACGGCCCTGACGGTCTTTAAGTTTTTTGCGGGCTTTTTTGGCAAAAGTCATGTTATGATAGCGGATGCTGTCCATTCTCTTTCAGACATTGTTACAGATCTGATTGTGCTCGTAGGGTTAAAGTTCAGCAGCAAGCCGAAAGACGAGGTTCATCCCTACGGTCACGGGAAAATAGAAACGGTTTCCGCAGAAATTGTCGGTGCCGGTCTTATTATTGCTGGCTTAAAAATCGGTTATGAAGGAATCCATGCGTCCTTATTTCACCCAAAGACCATTCCGACACTGCTGCCCCTTTTTGCCGCGGTCATCTCCATCTTTGTCAAGGAGGGGCTTTACCGCTATACAGCGTTTGTCGGAAAAAGGATCAACAGCCAGGCTGTTATTGCCAATGCCTGGCATCACCGGTCTGATGCGCTCTCATCTGTGGCCGCTTTTATCGGTATCGGCGGTGCCCGGCTCGGCTTTGCCTTTCTTGATCCTCTGGCCGCTGTCTTTGTTGCCGCTATGGTCGTTAAGGTGGGCGGGGAAATCATCCTGACAAGCTTTAAGGAACTGATCGAGACCTCGGTGGATAAAAACATGATAAAAGAAATAGGGGCTAGGGCCCTTTCTATTCCTGATGTCAAAGAGGTTCACGCCATCAAGGCGAGAAATGTCGGTTCTTCCGTTGTTGTCGAACTTCACATCGAGGTGGATGAGAACATGTCGGTGAAAAAAGGCCATTCGATAGCCGGAGAGGTTGAACAGGTCCTCAAGACAGACATCAAAGATATCGAGACCGTGACCGTTCATGTCGAACCGGCAAAGGGCATTTAAAAATAAAGGGGATGAAAATGAGTTTCATAGATGAGATGAAAAAGAAACATGCATCGATCGAGGATGCCATTTTTCATCATCCCTTTGTGAGAGGGATAGGCGACGGCTCTCTTCCCGTTGACAACTTCAAGTTCTACATGAAGCAGGACTATGTTTATCTGATCGATTACACCCACATCTTCTCAATCGCCGTCACAAGAACCCCGGACCTGGACATCAAAGGGAAATTCGCCGAGCTTCTTGATGTAACCCTCAACACGGAGATGGCCCTGCACCGGAGCTATGCCGAGGAGTTCGGCATCACGAATGAAGAGATGGAAGCTACTGAACCGGCCCCTACCACACGGGCCTATGTGAATTATCTTCTCAGGGTGGCTTACGAGGGCTCTCTCGCCGAAATTCTGGCTTCGCTTCTCCCCTGCCAGCTTGGATATGCGGAAATCGGAAAAGACCTTGCGAGACAGGGAAAGCCCAAGAAACAGCCGCTCTACGGGAAATGGATCGACACCTATTCCTCGGAGGAGTTCTGTGCCCTGGCCTACTGGCTTAAGGACCTTTGCGACGAACTGGCAGAGGATTCCGGGAAAAAAGAATTAAAGAGAATGGACACACACTATCTCATGGCGGCCCGCTATGAGTATATGTTCTGGGAAATGTCCTACAGGCTTGAGAAATGGCCGATTTAGAAATTTAAACTTTTAGCTTTTGAGAAAATTGCATGAAGACAAAAAATTATATAGTCATCATTATCCTTTTGTTGGTTTTTATCCCTTTCACTATACAGGCAAAAGAGAATTTCCCTGAAAAGAGGGGGCTGGTGAATGATTTGGCGGGTATCATCCCTTCTTCATACAAGAACGAATTGACCGCCCTCACAAAAGAGGTGCTGCAAAAAACGGGAACAGCAGTGGTCATCGCCACGGTTCCGACAATAGGGGATGCAGACTATACTCAATATGCCAACCAGCTGTATGAACACTGGGGGATCGGCAAAAAGGGGGAAGACAGGGGTGTTCTCATTTTTCTTACTTTAAAAGAGAAAAAAATAAGAATCGAGGTGGGATACGGTCTGGAGGGAATCATTCCCGACGGTCTTGCCGGAGAGATTCTCGATAAATATATGCTCCCCTATCTCAGCAAAGGGGATTTTGGCAAGGGGTTTCTTGTGGGAACATATGCGGTTTCCCAGATTATCGCAAAGGACGCCGGTGTTGAGCTGACCGGCAAAGCCGCTTCCCTAACGAGGCGGTCGCTAAAATCGAAAAGAAAGGTCGGGCTTCTCGGCCTTCTTCCCTTTCTCATATTTTTCTTTCTCCTTTCCCGGTCAAGAACCGGCATATCCCCTCTTTTGTTCCTTCTTCTTATGGGAGGCAGAGGCGGCGGCGGTTTTGGCGGGGGCGGGAGCTTTGGAGGGGGATTCGGCGGTTTCGGCGGGGGTATGAGCGGAGGAGGAGGCGCCGGAAGGGGTTTTTAACACTTTACGGAGACATTTTATGGGAACAAAAGACCTGGAAAAAAATTTGCAGGAATTTTCGAATGACTTTCAAAAGGCTTTCGGAAGCGGGCTTTTATCGCTCATCCTTTACGGAAGCGGGGCGGGAGCTGATTTCGACCTGAAAAAATCGGACCTGAACTTTTTGGCTGTTCTCACGGAAACCGGTATTAATCAGCTCTCCAAAGCCTTTCCCGTTCTCAAGAAATGGGAAAGACGGGGCGTTGCCATCCCGATCTGCGTGACCAGGGGCTATATCGAGTCCTCCCTGGATACCTTTCCATTGGAGTTTTTGAACATGAAGAACAGCTACCGCTTGATCTTTGGTGAAGATGTTTTGAAAGACCTCTCCTTTGCAAAGAAACATGTCCGTCTTCAGGTCGAAAGAGAGCTGAAAGGAAAGCTTCTTCTCTTAAGAGAGGCTTACCTGGGAACAAAGGGAAATCTCAGGAATTTAAAGCCTGTAATCGTGAAATCGCTGACGACCTTTGCCTCGATCTTTCGCGGAATCCTTTTTCTGCTGGAAAAGGATATCCCTCCGGCAAAAAGGGATGTGATCAGCTCAGCAGGAATAGAGATGGGACTTGACAATGAGCTGTTCAATGAGCTATATGATACAGCCAAAGGCTTGAAAAAACCGTCCTCTTCGGAACTCGACCGTATTGTTATCCGATATATCGAAGAGATTAAAAAGGCGGCGTTCTTTATCGATAAATTAGAAATATAAAAAAGAAAGGGGATACCATGAGCAAGACCAGAAAGATTGTACTCGGTGTTTTGATAGGGTTTGCCATCATCTTTTTCATATTTTTCTCGACATTCAAGGGGATGTATAACAGCCTCGTCATGCTCGATGAAGGGGTCAATGCGGCATGGTCGCAGGTCGAAAATCAGCTTCAGAGAAGGAACGATTTAATCCCTAATTATGTCGAGGTCGTAAAAGGATATGCCAAACATGAAAAAGAGGTCTTTATCAAGGTTACCGAGGCCCGCTCAAAAGTGGCCGGCGCCGTCACGATCCCCCAAAAGATAGCGGCAAACAACCAGATCACATCCGCTCTGGCCCGGCTTCTCGTTGTTGTTGAGCGATACCCCAACCTGAAGGCCAATCAGAACTTCCTCCGCCTTCAGGACGAGCTTGCCGGAACCGAGAACCGAATCGCTGTGGAGCGAAGGAGGTATAACGAGTCGGTCAGGCTCTATAATGTGAAGAGGCGGTCATTTCCCACAAACCTCTTTGCCGGATGGTGGGGCTTTGGGAAGGCAGAATTCTTCGAAGCGCCCATAGAAGCAAAAGAGGTGCCCAAGGTCAAATTTTAGCTCTTTAGGAAAATGAAACAGGTCATCATCAATGCCGATGATTTCGGCCTAACAAAAGGGATCAACCTCGGAATCATCAAGGCCTTCAATGAAGGGGTTGTCACGAGCACAAACGCTGTCGTGAACGGGGATTTTTTCGAGCACGGAGCCGGTCTCATCAGGGAAACAGACCTCAGCATAGGGATACATCTCAACCTCACTCTCGGAAACCCGCTTCTTTCTCAAAACGGCTGCCGGACACTCACAGATAAAGACGGGGGCTTTTTCCGCTATCCCCGCTTTATCCGGAGGATACTGTTAAACCGGGTCGACCCTTTAGAAATAAAAAAGGAGTTCAGGGCACAGATTGAAAGGTTCTTAAAAAGCGGGCTTTCCTGTTCTCATATCAACACCCACAAGCATATCGGGACTATCCCTTCGATTCTCAGCATCATTCTTGAACTGACCAAGGAGTTCGGAATAAGAAAGATGAGACATCCGGATGAGGCAGGGCTGTTTCCCGGGAAGATTATTCTGAACAATTTTTTTAAAAGAGAGACGATAAGAAGCAACATCGTCTCATTTCTGGCAAGAAGGGCAAAAACAAAACTCAGCAGGCAAAATATCGCCTTTCCCGATTATTTTTTCGGGATTTCAGAATCGGGATTTCGAGAAAACGAAAATCGTTTTGCATTCTTTTTAAAATCGTGCAGGGAAGGAATAAGTGAAATTATGTGCCACCCTTCCCTGATGGAAGACGCTCCTCATGGAACAGGACACGGAAGATACGGCCCGAAAAGGCGCTTTTGGGAACTGGAAATGCTGACGGACCCCCGGCTCAAAGACCTGATACGGGAAATGAACATCCAGACAATATCATTTGACGATATCAGCTGAAAGGTCAAAGAACCGGTCGCGTTTCACTATTCCGCCTGTTTTTCAATATATCCGATAAGGGCCCTCAGGTCGTCCTCATAGATATTGACAAATTTAATGGCAATATCATACTCGACGTTCTTTACTGTTTCATCAGAACGGATCACCTGACCGACGGCTGTTATCGGCTTGGAGATTGATGTTTCTCCGACCTTAAGAAATCCCGGATGATGTTTCTCCCAGCCCTGAGCCGTGATATCAAGCTGCAGTACGGTTCCGATCCCAATGTTTTTCCCTGCAGTAAAAAGAAGTCCTCCTCCGCTCAGATTTTTTATTGTCGTATTTTCAGCATTGCTTTCGTCTGAAGGATATTTCAATTCATGATATCTGACCTGAGATTCTTTCGGAATTCGCAAAAATTCCCTTTTCTCCCCCTTAACTTTTTCCATAAAAACTCCTCTCTGTATGACAATCCAATACCAACCTATTCAACGAACATGCCAAAATAGTTTATCATTTAAAATCAAACTCTTATAAAAATATTGTTTTTTTTTGGACGCTTTTATTGTCAAAATATTGCGGCTGGTGTCAAATAGTTGACTCACCTGAAGGGCTATTAAAAAAAATTGATTGCAAAGTTTGAATCGTTTGCCTATCCGCCAAAAGCAACATCAAGAACAACAAAGCTTCGGGTTCCAGAGGGGACTTCAATCACAACCTCGTCATCAATGAACTTTCCGATAAGGCCTCTGGCGATGGGAGAACTGATAGAAATAAGACTCTTGGAAACATCCGCTTCGTCTTCTCCGACAATCGTATATTTCAACTCTTCGCCGGTATCAAGGTCTTCTAACAGCACTGTGGCACCAAAGACAACCTTATCCCCGGAAAGGGTGGATACGTCAATGATATCTGCACGGGCCAACCTGTCTTCCAGTTTGATAATGCGGCCTTCCAGCTGTGCCTGATGTTCTTTCGCAGCATCATATTCAGCATTCTCGGAAAGGTCGCCGAATGATGCGGCCTCTCCCACATTCTCGGATGCTTTTCTTCTTTCGACCGTCTTCAACTGCCTCAAAAGATCATGGAGCTTATCATATCCTTCTTTGGTAATAGGAATCTTCCCGCTCATTTTCTTATTTGTCTTCCCTTCCGTAATCATCTTCTAGGCGAATGATATCATCCTCGCCGAAATAGGTTCCCCTTTGAGTTTCGATAAAGGCCATATTGTCATCCCCGATATTTTCAATCCGATGCGCCGCTTCAAAAGAAATATCGATATACTCCCCTTCCTTCAGGATAATCTCTTTGTCGTCCATGGTAACCTTTGCCGTCTCCATAACGACCATCCAGTGTTCCATTCTCTTGAAATGCTTTTGATAGCTCAGTCTTTTGCCCGGAAGGACCTCAATCCGTTTCACTCTATAATGAGGATCATCATACAGAACCTTCCAGTTGCCCCATGGTGTCGTTGCCTGGCCTTCTTTCGCCATTTTATATCTCTCGTTTTTTTAGTGTGTATAAAAGAGTTATACTTTATGCCATAAAAACCGATAATAATCAAGCAATTTGTTTGCCCTTTGCTTTTACAAACCTCTTTACATGGACGGCGTTAAAAATTGAAATAACCGTATTTAGTTGACGGATTCATCGATTATTTATATAATTTAATTCGTATGTGAATCTCCTTTTCACTCAAAATCAAAGGAGGAGTTATGTTAAAAAATCCCCTGTTATTTTCCCCCCGCAGAAAAATCGACCGGCGGCTCTTTTTGAAAACCCTGGGACTGGCCGGAATGGCATTCACGGCTCATCCTGTTCTGGCCGGCCCCTTGAGTCCGGTCAAATTCTCAAAAGAGAGCTATCTCATAAGAAGGACAAAACCCCTTATGGGAACCTTTGTGACCATCACCCTTCTTGACCCGTCCAGAGAAAAGATGGAAGAAGGAATGGGTGAAGCCTTTGATGAGATGGAGAGGCTTACCGCCGTTATGAACCGGTTCATTGACACCTCTTTTGTTTCTGAGCTGAACAGGACCGGAATGCTAAAAGAGACCTTTCCCGAGCTGACAGAAGTCCTTAACGCCTCACGATACTATTACTCTTTGACTCACGGCGCTTTTGATATCACTGTCAAACCTGTTTTAGACATCTATGCCGATTCTCAAAATAGAGGCAAATCGCCAGACAGCGGGAAGCTTCACGAAGCCCTGAGATTAATCGGTACGGAAAACATCCTTTTTGGTTCTAAAGAGATACGATTTAAAAACGACGGCATGGGGATAACCCTTGATGGAATAGCCAAGGGTTATATCGTTGACAAAGGGGTTGAGCATTTGAAGAAAAAGGGGCTCAAGCACGCCCTGATCAACGCAGGCGGAGATATAAGAGCCATCGGAGGCAAAGGAGAAAAGACCCCGTGGACCGTCGCCATCAGAGACCCCTTTAAAGAGCGCGGATACAAAACAACGATTCCTCTTTTGAACAGAGCTGTTGCCACCTCCGGAAACTATGAAATATTCTTTGACAGGGACAGGGTTTTTCATCACATCGTCGATCCCGCAAAAGGGCTTTCTCCCAATCAGTCCGCAAGCGCAAGCATCATCTCTGAAAACGCAATGGCTGCGGATGCGCTGGCTACTTCTGTCTTTGTGAAGGGTCCTGATAAAGGAGCCAGGTTTATCAGCAGTATAGCAAAAACAGAGGCATTGATCATCGATTCAGCAAACAGCGTTACAAAGACTTCGGGATGGAAAGAAATCTTATAAAGGGAGATTTTCAATGAGTAAAAAACTAAAGAAGGTTTTTTGTTTTTCTGTTACTATTATATTTTTCATTCTGACCATTTCCGGTCCGGCACTTGCTAAAAGAATAAGCCCCCTGGCGGCCGGAGATGATGTTCCCGAACTCGCGCTCAAACGAAATTTCTCAAAAGCAGACTACAAATATCTCGGTATTAAAAAATCGAAAAAGGACACGTTCCATCTCAGTGAAATCCAGGGAGACCTCATCCTTCTGGAAATCCTGAGCGTTTACTGCCCGAGCTGTCAGAGCCAGGCCCCCGTGTTCAGTAAACTTTACGACGCCATCGAAAAAGACCCCCGGACCAAAGGCAGGGTAAAGATGATCGGGGTTGCCGCCGGCAGTAACGAAAGAGAGATTGAAACATTCAAGAAAAGATACAGTGCTCCCTTTCCGATCGTCCCCGACGAGAAGTTCGGAATACTCGATGTTGTCGGAAGCACCAGGGCCCCTTTTAATATCCTGATCAGAAAATCAAAAGATGAAATGGTCATCGCCCAGACCCACCTGGGTGTTGTTGCCGATCATGCGGCCTATTTCGAAGATATGAATACGATCATGACCTATAAAATCGCCGCGATCAGGACAGAGAAAAAAGGGTCGGGGCCGGTTAAAGTCATCAAACCGGATATTTCTCAGGAAAGGCTTGTTTCGCTTCTCAAGGGCGGGGTTGAAGAGGTCGGGGAAAAGATAAAAGAATGGAAGGAGATCAAACTGGCAGACGATGAAACCGTCTATATGGGAACAACCAAAAAAGGGAAGCTCTTTGCCAAACTGGTAAGCCGCGAGGCGATCTGCGATGTCTGCGAGAACACCCATTTCATTTTTGTTTTTGATAAAGAGGGCAAGGTCATGAACCTCGTCCCTGTATCCTTAACCAAATACGGAAACAAGAACTGGGACGAAAAAGACATAAAAACGATGAAGGGCCGCGTTATCGGAAAGTATCTTTATAATCCTTTTGACTTCGACTCAAGGGTCGATGCAGTAAGCACGGCAACAATGACATCGGTCCTGATATTCAATAGTTTAGAGCGGGCCAATACTATTTATAAAGAACTCAAAGAAAAAGGGTATCTCCATTAATAAAACCATTCCCCGTTGGTATACCGGAAAATCTCTTTGACTTCTTCGCTGCTGTCGACGGAAAAAGGGCCTTTTAAGACCTCCTGCTCACTGTTTCCGGTGCTGACATACTTTATTTCCTTATAACGCAACACCCCGATAAAAGGGGTTACGGCCGAATCTGTTTTTTTGACTTGATAACGATAGTTCGGACCGTAACCGATATATTCAGCTTTGTACACGCCCCCAGAACGGGTCACCTTCAAGCCGGTAAAGTTGTCTGTCTCGACCCTGTAAAGCTTCTTCACCCAGACCTTTTTAAACACCTCGAAGCTCTTTTTGACCTTAAAAAAGTCATCGCCGAGCGCAGGAGTGGAGACAAAGAAAACAAGGCTTATTATTACTGCCAATAAAGCTTTCAGGCGGAAAAAACTCATGATTGTTATTGGACTTTTATCTCTATCCTTCGGTTCATCCTTCTGCCGTCAGCGGTCTTGTTATCGGCAACCGGGTTTAACTCTCCCATGCCCCTGGTGCTTATCCTCCCGGCGTTGATCCCTTTGCTTCCAAGATAGCGCTTAACAGCATTCGCGCGTTTTCCCGAAAGGATTTTATTGTATGCGTCAGTTCCAATGCTGTCTGTATGACCCTCGATAACAATACTGACCGAAGGGTTGGCTTTCAGCGTTGCCGCCGCTTCATTAAGGACAGGCTCAAACTGAGGCTTGATGTTGGCCTTGTCAAAATCAAAGTTAATGCCTCTCAAAACAATTTTCATGGGTACCGGGACTGGAGCCGGAGCGGCTTCGGCTTTTGGAATAGTAATGCAGGCTATGGTTGCCGCTTCCTTGGCCTTTACTGCAAGGGCAAGGGCTTTTTCAGTCTCACATTTCTTATAAAGCTTCCAGGCCTTGTCCAGCATCACTTCCGCCTTTGTCGTGTCACAGCCGTCCAGTTGCGCTTCTTTAATGGCTGTTTTGGCCTCGCTGAGCTCTGTTGGAGTGCCTATGATTCCCAGAGGACTCGCGATCGACCCCTTTGAGTCCCACATAAAGCCGGTGTTAAACATCCAGACAGATAATAATAAAAGAATCGTATAAAACATCTTTCCTCTCATATTTTTCCTCCTTTTATGAAAGGTAAAATTGATAAATTATAACATGTTATACGCAAAAACCGTTAAAAAGTCAATGTAAAAATAGTGAATTCTTCTCAATCAAATCGATAATATGTATCAGGCAGGAACACGAAACCGTATGGTCACGCTTGTTTGAGCCTGAAACTTTTTCCAGGTATCATTTGTTTTAAAGATGGAACAGTTTGGGTGGGTAGGGATTTTATCCAAGAAAGAGAATAACTCCTGCGAATATGGCAAATATTCCCAGGGTAACTACGATTAACCAGCGGTTCAGTGAAATCATCTTTTTGCCTTCTTGATTAGATCATGTTTACGATTGATATTAATGAGAAAGGGAATGATCCTTCTTTAACCTGATAAGGGCAATTTCAGAAGGACAAAAGAACCTCAGGGGGATGGTCGATGTTCCGATGCCCCTGTTGACATAGATCTGTGTTCCGTTTTTTCTGTACTTCCCCGAAACATACCCGCACCAGTCTTTCGGTCGCACAATAGAGCCGATCCCCGGAATCACAAACTGCCCACCGTGCGTGTGCCCGGACAACACAAGGGAAATCCCTTTTTCAGTCGCCTCATCAACGATTTTCGGCGAATGCGCAAGAAGAATCTTCAAAGAATCCTCAGGGATTCCGGCCAACGCCCTGTTCAGATTATCATGATAGGTAAACGGGTCATCAACCCCTACGATTCCGATGAAGTTGTCTTTTATGCAGAGGCGGTCGCTTTCATTAATCAGAAGCTTGACACCGTATTTCTGATAACACTCTCTCATCTTATCACCAGTCATAGAACACCGGTATTCCTGGTTTCCCTGAACAGCCCAGATGCCGTATTTCGTTTTGATACCCCATAAGAATTTTTCAACCTCATCCTGGGCATTTCTGGAAATAATATCCCCTGTGAGAAAGAGGACATCAGGGTTCAGCTCGTTAACAATCTGAACAACCCTCTTTTCCCGTTTTCCGAATTTTTTAATATGGATATCGGAGAGATGAACGATTCTGAGATTATCAAATCGGTCCGGCAGATTCTTAATCGAAACTTCGATCTGTTCTGTTTTGATTCTTCCGTTGCTTATCATACTATTTATTTTTTAAAACTCTCTTTCTCTATTTGGATACCGAATTTTTTCAAAAGTAGTGCTTACATTAATAACATTTGAAAAAAAAGCAAGAAAAAATTAAAAAAAGTTTTGTTAGATTTTTTCACGATTCAGGAAAAAGGTGACTTTTTCAGGCTGCAAGAAAGGTTAAACCGATAAAAAACAACTATTTAGAAAAAATATTCCTGATATTTTTCATCATGGCGTCATGGTGCGTTCCAAGCCAGTAAACTCTCTTGCAACCGCTGCACTGCCAGAACTCTTCCTTCCACTTGTATGAGCGAGGCGGAACAATCGACTCCACATCTTTTTTGTCGACGGGGTTTAAAAGAGCGTTACAGACAAGACATCTTTTAAAAATTTTCTCAAAAGGGTTCACCTTGAAGTGGTCGCAGACCTCTTTGAGCTGCTTAAGGGGGCTTTGGGATTTCATGAAAAGATATCTCTGCGAGGGAACAAACCGGTAAAGGTTCCAATCGCTACTGAGAATAACCCGGTTCTCCTTTTTTGACAGGTCCATTAATTCTTCATCCGATATCGTGTTACAATAAAGGCAATCGAGCCCCACGATTCTCAGATACTTCGCAAGTTTTCCCAAATGGTCATCGGCAATAAATTTTAGATCCATGCTGACCATGTCCGCTTCCATGCTTAAGCAGGTTGTTGCTGATTAGCATTGACACCTAAGTTGAATTATATTAACATACCAGCCACTTTTTATACATTTATTTTATTAAAAAGAAAAATCTCAACAACACCTGATAAGGAATCGACCCATGGCGACAAAGATCACAAAAAGAGATGAAGACTATTCCCGGTGGTATACCGATATCATCGCCGCGGCCCAGCTTGCGGATTATTCTCCTGTGAAAGGGTGCATGGTCATCCGTCCCAATGGATATGCACTATGGGAAAGAATACAGAGAGTTCTCGACGATATGTTCAAGGAAACCGGCCATGAAAACGCCTATTTCCCCCTCTTTATTCCCGAAAGCTTTCTAAAAAAAGAGGCGGAGCATGTCGAGGGGTTTGCTCCGGAATGCGCTGTTGTGACCCACGGCGGCGGAAAAAAACTGGAGGAGCCGCTGGTTGTCCGGCCGACATCCGAAACAATTATCTGGGCCATGTTCAAGAAGTGGATTATGTCTTACCGGGACCTCCCGCTCCTTATCAATCAGTGGTGTAATGTAGTCAGGTGGGAAATGAGAACACGGCTCTTTTTGAGAACCTCGGAGTTCCTATGGCAGGAAGGACATACCGCCCATGCGACCGGAGAAGAAGCTCAGGAAGAGACCATGAAGATGCTCGACGTTTACAGGAAATTCGCCGAGGAATACATGGCCATTCCGGTCATCCCCGGCGTAAAAACAGAAAAAGAAAAGTTTGCCGGAGCGGATACCACCTACTGTATCGAAGCCATGATGCAGGATAAAAGGGCCCTGCAGGCCGGCACCTCGCATAATCTCGGACAGAACTTTGCAAAGGCCTTTGAAGTCACCTTTCAGGATCAGGACGGACAAACAAACTTTGTATGGGCGACAAGCTGGGGTGTCAGCACCCGGCTGATAGGGGCATTGATCATGACCCATTCCGACGATAAGGGAATCGTCATTCCTCCGAAACTTGCGCCGATCCAGCTGGTTATCGTCCCCATCTTTAAAGAAAAAGAGGAGCTTGAAAAGCCCCTGTCCCTTTATCGGGAACTCAAAGAAAAAAATCTTTTCACGGTCAAGCTGGACGACAGACCCGAATATTCTCCCGGATGGAAATTCCACGAATGGGAGCAACGAGGTATTCCGATTCGCATGGAAATAGGCCCGAAAGATATTGCCAAGAACCAGGTGGTCCTGGTCAGAAGGGATACCGGTGAAAAGCTCTTCTGCCCGATGGATAACCTTGCCGAAACTGTTCAGAAACTCCTCGAGGATATTCAGGAAAGCCTGTTTGAAAGGGCAAAGCAGTTCAGAAATGAAAACAGCTTTCCCGTGCAAAGCTATGACGAGCTGAAAGAGATTACCGCGGGCAAAGGCGGCTTTGCCTACGCCCACTGGTGCGGTTCGATTGAATGCGAAGAACTGGTTCAGCAAGAGACAAAGGCAACAATCAGATGCATTCCCCTGGACGCGAAAAGTGAAGAGGGAACATGCATTATCTGTCAGAAGAAATCGGACAAGAGGGTCATTTTTGCAAAAGCATACTGATTGCCCCTTTCACATGTCCCCCGTCTAGGTTGTCAGCAGACAAAAAATCAATCGTTAAAACTGAATAGCGAAAACGTTCTGCCACTGTGTGCAGACACAGCAGTTCTCTGTCATTAAAATGGATTTTCCTGGCAGAGATGAGAACCGATGCGAAGGCCTTAAAAATCGTTAATGATAGTAAACGCCTTCTTCAGATACAACTGTTCTATCTGTTTTTTGACAAAAATAAAATCCTGCCAAAAAAGATTTCTTCTTATTGAAAACCTCTTTTTTTAACCGAACCTTTTTATCTTTTCTTTGTTGCTTTCTTCTTTACGGCTTTCTTTACGGCTTTTTTCTTCGTCGCCTTCTTTACGGCTTTCTTCTTTACTACCTTTTTCTTTACGGCTTTCTTTACTACCTTTTTCTTTACGGCTTTCTTTACGGCTTTCTTCTTTACTACCTTTTTCTTTACGGCTTTCTTTACGGCTTTCTTCTTTACTACCTTTTTCTTGGCTGCTTTCTTCTTTACCGCCACTTTTGCACCTCCTCCGTTAATGGGTTTAGGATTACACAAACGGTTCTTGCCTGTTGATACCCTACCGCATGTTGAACATGTATATTGAAGCTCTGATACCATAGGGATGCATACATGTCTTGGATTGAGGGCTCTCGATCCACAGAACTCACAGGTGTAAATTGTTTTCGTCTCGGCAGGAGAACAGAGATGCCCTTTGTCAGAGGCAATCTTGCCGCATGTCTTACAGGTAAAAATATTCTTGCTCATCTTTTTTCACCTCTATCTTAATTAATAATTAAGATTTCCCAAATAATAAGGTAATTTAGCTCTTCTGTCAACAGGATTTTGCACCAAAAACCAAAAAAAATTTTCTTGGTTTTTAAAAAAATTTTTGCGTGATCAGCTTAAAAAAAAATTATTAGCTGATAAAAAGAAAAAGCAGTTCTGCCTTTCTAACATTCATATCCCTGTATACCCCCTGTTAAAGATGATGTACAAAGACCGCTAATTTTCATACCGGTTCTTTTTGTATCTTTACCTTTGTTAGTCTCAAATGATATTAACAGGGGCACCCACATGAAGTATTAAAAGCCGCTGTCTTCTTCCACACTTCTTTATCCGCGCATCCTTTGCATTCCGGAAAATTTTCTCCTTTTTTCAGCCGCTGCCGTATTATTTTTTTTCCTCCGCTGCACGATGCACATTCGTAGATACCGTTCTCGGGAATAATATCTCCGACCGTGTAAACTTCTTTAACTGCCATTTTTAATTTCTCCTTGTGATAGGCTTTATATTATCTATATATAAAATAATAGCACCTCTTTTGTAAACGACAACCGGAAAATGCATTTTTTTGCACGCACCATAACAATAATTAAAGACAAAAAAAGAGAGCGTGCCCGTAAACACGCTCTCTTTTTTTCTTTGGTATGCTATTTCAGGCTCTGCAGATATTCGACAAGGACTTTTTTCTGATCTCCGGAAAGAGTCTGGTAGCCTGGCATCATAGAAGCGGGATTATAGCTTTTGGGGTTATTCAGCTGGCCGAGGATCCTTTCGGCATTCAGTCTTGAACCGACCTTGCTCAGGTCAGGTCCTATCTTTCCGCCAACGCCATTAATCGCGTGACAGCCAACGCAGCCGAGACTCTGGTACAGCTGGCTGCCATTTGATGATGCCTCTGCTGCCGGTTTAAAAGCAAAGGAGTGAAAAAAGATAAAAGCAGTAATAACAGAAATTAAAATAATACCACGGACAAAATGTCTCCCGGACAACCTGGTGTTCATATACGCCTCCTCAAAAGATTACTGTTGTTATTTTAAAAATTATAGATTATAAATTGAACACAATCAAGGAGAATATTTATATGACCTTATTCTGCGGGATCGCCTCTCCCGGAAGAAACCTCAGGGAAGAAGAAACCGCCCTCCTGAAAAAGATGACCGAATCGCTGCATCTCAATAACGGCCATGCCGGCTATTTTTTTTCTGATGACCAGATCATTTCCGTCGGTTTCAAATACAACCCTGACAAAGAAAGCCCCCTTGATGAAAGCAAAAAACCGCTGACAGACGAATCAGGAGAAGTCGTTCTCTTTTTCGACGGCTTTCTGACAAACTCCGAAGACCTCCGGATAATTCTTGAGCGAAACGGCCACCGCATTTTCTCGAACAACAACGCCGAGGTCATCATCCACTTTTACAAAAAAGAAGGAACGAACTCCTTTGCAAGGCTCAACGGTGAATTCTGCTTTCTCCTTTACGACAAAGTCAAAAGGCATCTTCATCTTGTCCGCGACAAAACCGGCTCACACCCTCTTTACTACTCGATAATACCCCCGGACAAAAAAGAGAACTGCTTCATCTTTACCAATCAGATGGGAGTATTTCTTGAAAGCGGGGCGGTTCAGAGAACATTAAGCGAAGAGGGGCTTTACCATTATTTTACATACGGAGCCGCGCCCCCTCCAAACACTCTCATCAAGGGGGTCGGCAAACTATCTGCCGGAAACTTTGTCGGGCTCAACCTTTCCCACGACTTTTCTTATTACTCGCAGGACCCTGTCCAGAAACAATACTGGCTGCCCGTATCCAACCGGACATCGAATGAAAGCGAGGACTATTATATTGAAAAAATCAGAAAATTCCTGACAGAAGGGGTAAAAAGACGGATAAAGGGTCAAAACAAGCTCACGATACCCCTTGCCGGCATGGATTCCAGCGCTCTTCTTGCCCTCGCAAAAAAAGAGGGGATGGATAATATTGAAACCTTCACATCCTTCGTTGCCCAGAAATCGGCAAAAGACAAAAGGATCGACACCGAACTCAGGGTAACAAGAGAGACAAAAAACGCCTTCGAAACAAAACACCGTGAAATCCCTATTCAGGAAGAAGATCTGCTCGATATTTTGCCGAAAACCGTGGCAATAAGCCCGGAGCCTTGCGCCTACTATGCCCTGCCGGAAATCTACTGCCTTATAAATAAAATGGCCGAATGCAATGCCGATACCATTCTCTTCGGAACCCTTGCCGATGCCCTGTTTCTCGATTCAAAGGATTTCTATAAGCTCTGCAACATGCTCGGCGGGTTTTTGGGAAAGCGTGTTTTTTCCATGAAACCGTTTGCCCGTCTGATGCACCGCAAAAACTCATTTTTTGACGCAATAAAATGGAAACGCCTCACGCCCGGGTGGAAAACAAAAACATTCGAGCTTCTCTCAAACGGACACGAACCCTATCTCGGACATAAATATTATCTTACCGATTCGCAAAAGAGGCTCATCTTCTCTCCGGGCTTTCTTAAAACAAACAGCAGTTTCAGCACAGCCGCCCTTGTTGACAGCACCGTTCAAAAAATCCTGAAAAAAAGACCGGATATCAACCCCGCTGAAAAATTTGTTGCTTTAAACCTGATGCTCGTTAACCCGGAGACCGTCATCACCCATCTTTATAACTCTCTTGCCCCCCTTTCCATTCAGCCGCGCTACCCTTTTGTGGATGCAGAGCTTGTAAGCTTTGTCCTCGGCATCCCCCTTCGTGCCAGGATGAAAAACGGCACCCCGAAACATCTTCTTAAAAAAGCCCTTTCCGGAATCGTTCCCGACAATGTGCTCAATATGAAAAAGGTCAAGCTCGGAAGAGGGGGATACAATTTCTTCAAAAAAAACATGGGGGAAAAACTTGAAGAGCTTCTTCAAACCTCCCATATTATCAAAGAGGGGGATTATTTTAACCTCGATTCAATAAAAAGGCTGATCCGCCTTCACAAAAAAGGGAAAAAGGGGCTGGAAATCTACCTCTATCCCCTTCTGGTCTTTCTCATCTGGCATCAGATATGGATCGAGGAAAAGAAATAACCCCGATTTATTAGCAACCTTTCTCAGGGAGAATCGTTGATGAAACCGTTAAAAACCTTTTTTCTTTCTCTCCTCATGTTTCTTCCCCTTGAAAACGCTTTTGCCGATTACGGTGGCGGGGGCTACGGCCCGGGTATGATGCACTGGGGTTACGGCATGATGGGATGGTTCGGTCACATATCCATGATCATCTTCTGGATTGTGATGATTGTTCTCACTGTCTTTATTATCAGATGGGTTGTGCGAACAAACCGCCAGAAATCGTCAGGGGGCAGTGAATCAGCGTTCGACATACTGAAAAAGCGTTACGCAAAGGGCGAGATCACCAAGGCCGAATTCGAAGAGATGAAAAGAGATATCGAATAGTAATCACATCTTTATCTTTAATGCCTATCCGAGAAAGCGCCGGCGATGGGCCGCGTTGATAACCATTTCCTGGATATTCTGCTGGCTTCTCGATTCGATAAGGTCCCTGATGTTGTCTGTCAGTTTCTTATATTCTGGGTCAGGGTCAATCGCAAAGCCGTGTCTCTTCAAAAAGCTTTTTATATTGTTCCTGATCTTCGGCGGAAGAAGCTTTAACGAGTTCTCGTTCAGGTAGTGAAGGGCATCCTGCAAATCCTCTTCAAAGTAGATATAGACCTCTTTGATAAAGTCGACATCTTCATCTTTCAGGCTTCCAAGCCCGAATATCTCCGGCGGCAGTCCGATGGAATAGAGGGCGGCCGTGAACTGTATGGCTCTCGGCAGGGATATCCCCTTCATCTCCCTTGCATACCCGAAAAGCCCGATATGGAGCTTTCTCTCCCTCCGGCTCGGTACATACTTTGCCACCTCGTTAATAAGCGGGGCCATCTCTTTGATGATAGCCTGGTATTCGCCGGTATATCTCTTGATAATATCGAGCGCCCTCTTTTCAACAACCTTCATGGTCTGTCCTACCCGGTGTTTTTTGATCTTCTCGATGGCCTCGATAACCTCTTCAACAGGGTTGTCATACTTGAAGGCCGACTGCACCGTAAAAGTCTGCACCGAGGGGTATTCCTGAAGAACGCGAAGAACGGTCGAGGGCTTTAAGTTTCCCCTGAACGGGACAGAGCCGACGCCGATGATCGGATAAATATCGATTCCAATCTCCTTTTCCAGCTTCTGAAGCTTAAAAAGAGCGATCTTGTTCAGCAGGACCGCGCTTACCACGCCGTAGTTCATGGCAGGGTCAGACCGCGCAATAAAAACACGCTGGTGTTTGAAATTTTTGTCCTTTAAATATTCCCTCACGATCTTCTGGGGGTTCAGCATCCGTTCTGCATCCTCAAAAAGAGGGATAACATTGATACTCTCCGGCTTGAACTCGCCTATCCACTGCTTGATGGTGATGTCCCCCTTTTTAAAGGGCATGTTCTGTTTTCCCACGACAAAGTTCTTATAATAATGATAAATCCTCTCCAGGCTCTTGCAGGTCGTGGCCATGGGAAGGATAACCTCGAATATCGGGGGAATATCTTTTTCATAAAAGAGCTTTGCCGCGTCATACGAGCGGGGCATGCTCTCAAGCGTCTCCAACAGAATCTTGGCCTCGGCCTGCTCGACCGTGGGGTTGGGAACGCGGAGTGTGAGGAAGATGTCCTTTCCGAGAATCTTTTCCTTGAAGAACGATTCGTATTTCATCAGGAGCTTTTTGACAACGTAGTTGTCGGTCTCTTTCCCCTCGCAGTCCCACATCTGCTCGTCGCACCCCAGATGCGAAAAGGCATAATAGGCCTCGATAACCTCATGCTCCTTGTCAATGATGCCTTCCTCGACAAAAAAGGGCATGTGGACATTATCAGGGTGCTGGGTATTCATACAGCGGGGTATCTTCGGCATTTTAAAAATCCTTTATTTTTATATGATTATAATATTCCCCGCTCAGAATAGTAAAAAAAAGAAAAAAGTGCAATGGTTATTTTTACCCTTTCTTGCCTGCCCGGTTAAAAGGCATTTAATGCCCTCACAATAGGGGGGCAGCAATGCCGAAACCTGTTGACTTTACCACGTTTTTCTGCTTAAATAGGGCCACGATTATAATTCTTGTTCTGCTTCCCACTGGCCACTCAATCGATATCTTTAAAGTTACAAGCAACCTATTAGAATACTGAAGGTTAGGGACTCGTTGGGACTAAAGAATAAACTAGCATTCCTTTTTCTCGTATCAATCCTCATGCTTTTCCTGCATCTATCCTATGCCCAGGCTCACCACCGGCAACATCTCTCTGTTATCAGTTCCTATGATAAGAGCCATCCATGGTCAAACGGCCTTATAAAAGAAAGTCTTAACAAATACATATCTCACGACAGGATGGTTTTGAGCTCTGCTGCTGCCGCCACTGAAGAAACCTCCGAAAGAAATATTATCAATAAGTCCTCTTTCTCCTTTTATCAAATATACAAGCAAGTCATCTGGACAACTTCAGGCATTATAATCCTCCTTGTTTTCTGCATTCTTATTCTCGTCAGCAATATTGAAAAACGAAAAAAGATAGCTCTGGCATTAGAAGAAAGCGAGGAAAAATTAACCGAATCAGAGCTTTTTCTTAATAAAGTCATTGAAAACAGCCCTCATCCCATGTGGGTTTCCGACAATAAAGGGACTCTTATAAGATCAAATCAGGCCCTCCGGGACCTGCTGGACGTGACCGACGATGACATTGTGGGAAAATATAATGTGCTTAAGGATAATATCGTAGAAGAACAGGGGTTTTTGCCGCTGGTCAACGATGTTTTTGAAAAAGGCAACATTGCCCAGTTTAACATTGAATGGGACGGCTCAAAACTGACACAAATCGCACTAAAAAACAAAACGTTTGTCATCCTCGATATAACCATTTCACCCATAATCGATTCAGCAGGAAAAGTCGTTAACGCTATCTGCCAGCATAAAGACATAACCGATCTCGTGCTTTCCCGAAAAAAGATCGAGGCCTCGCTCAAAGAAAAAGAGATCCTGATAAAAGAGATCCACCACAGGGTTAAAAATAATATGCAGGTTATATCAAGCATCCTTCTCCTGCAGTCCAACACTATCGAAGACAAGAACACCGCAGATGTCTTAAAGCAGTGTCAGAACCGCATTCAAAGCATGGCCCTTGTCCACGAAAAGCTCTACAAGACAGAAGACCTTGTCAGTATTAACCCAAGACAATATATAAAGACCCTCATGAAAAGCCTTCACAAAACCTATACAACAGAAAAAGATAATATCGTCACGCGGGTAGACGCCGAAGGTCGGATGCTGGATATAGACACCGCCGTGCCTCTCGGCCTCATTGTCAACGAGCTGGTTACCAATGCCTTCCAGCATGCCTTTGAAGACGGCGAGGGGAAAATCAACGTGGCGCTTCGCGACATCGATGAAAAAAGGCTGGAATTAACTGTCAGGGACAACGGCGTCGGCCTTCCCGAAGATTTCGATATCAACAGCTCAAAAACCCTCGGTCTGCAACTGGTCTCCCTTCTATCAATTCAGCTCAAAGGCGATCTAAAAGTAACAGGAAACCAGGGCACAGAGTTTCAGATAACCTTTAAGAGGGGGAAGGTAAAAAAGATATAGAAGTTTACTTTACTTTTTTTGCGTGCCCAAAAAAAGTAATCAAAAAAAAGGCACCCCATTGCTTTTCTTGACGGCCTCTGCCTTCGGTCGCTCAGACTTCGAGCGCAACTCGCTAACGCTCAGACAGTGCTCTCCGTTTTCCTCGCTACCCTCAGCATAGACCTAAAAAGCAAATGGGGGAAATCGCAAAAATATATTGACTGAAGTCTATCTTTTCGAAACGAAAAATACTTGACAAATATCCTAAACTAATTTTATTATAAGTAAAATTTGCGATTCCGTGAAGCTTCCCACTGGGCACTGGTGATAATTACTTTTCAAGTTCTAATTACTCAGCCGCCTCTTTTTCTTTTTGATAATCCAGATAAGCTCATTTTTTGAATTTATACTAATTTAAAATTTAGGGGGTTAAAAATGTCTTCAAAAACCTTCAGAATTTTTCAGAATAAAATGGTTCTTCTTTTTCTAATAATTGCATTGTTTATGCTCTCTGGATGTGCACCACTAATAACAGATTTTACTCCTGATAGGGGGCCTGTCGGCACAGAAGTAACAATCAAGGGAGAAAACTTTTTCTGGATTCAATACGTAAAATTTGAAGAAGGGAGAACGGAAAACTTTGATTCTCATTTTCGCTTGTTTAGCGAAGATTGGATAGACACAAAAGTTTCATATGGAGCAACAACAGGCAAGATCAGAGTTAGAAATATCTTTGGGACAGGTGTAAGCGCTAATGATTTCATAGTTGAGAAAGAAACATGGTCTAAGAGCTATGGAGGCACAGCTACTGATACTGCACGTTCCATCCAGCAGACCACTGATGGGGGATACATTGTTGCTGGATATACAACCTCCTTTGGAGAGGTCAATGATGATTTCTGGGTTTTGAAGCTGTTTGCAAATGGGGATATACATTGGCAGAAAACCTATGGAGGCACAGCTGCTGATACTGCACTTTCCATTCAGCAGACCACTGATAGAGGATACATTATAGCTGGTGCCACAGCTTCATTCGGCGCAGGCAATGATGACATTTGGATTTTGAAGCTGGATGAGAGTGGCGATATCATATGGCAGAAAACCTATGGAGGCACAGCTAATGATGTTGCACGTTCCATCCAGCAGACCACTGATGGGGGATACATTGTTGCTGGATATACAACCTCCCTTGGAGAGGTCAATGGTGATTTCTGGGTTTTGAAGCTGGATGGGAGTGGCGATATCATATGGCAGAAAACCTATGGAGGCACAGCTTTTGAAGGCCCAAGCTCCATCCAGCAGATCACTGATGGGGGATATATCGTAGCTGGAAATACCCGCTCCTTTGGAGCGGTCAATGGTGATTTCTGGGTTTTGAAGCTGGATGGGAGTGGCGATATTATATGGCAAAAAACCTATGGAGACACAGCTTTTGAAGGCCCAAGCTCCATCCAGCAGACCACTGGTGGGGGATATATCGTAGCTGGAGTAAGAAATTCCTATGGAGCGGTCTTTGGTGAATTCTGGGTTTTGAAGCTGGATGGGAGTGGCGATATCATATGGCAGAAAACCTATGGAGGCACAGATTTTGAAAACGCACTTTCTATTCAGCAGACCACTGATGAAGGATACATTGTTGCTGGATTTACAGTTTCATTCGGCACATCAGGCAGTCATGACTTTTGGATTTTGAAGCTGGATGGGAATGGCGATATCATATGGCAGAAAACCTATGGAGGCTCATATGCTGAAACAGCTCTTTCTATTCAGCAGACCACTGATGAAGGATACATTGTTGCTGGAACTACAGTGTCTTTTGGAGTGGCGCGTTCTGTTGATTTCTGGGTTTTGAAGCTGGATGAGCATGGGAATATTTCAGAATCCTGTCCACCAGAAATCGGTCAAAATACCTCGGCCATCCCGGCAGATACTTCTGTAGTTCCTCAGGATACATTGGCAACCGTTACTACGTCTAGCTCAACTATTACTTCAACTACAGTAACGCCAGCAGATACTAACGCTACCATTGAAACCCAGTGTACTAACTGAGAAAACTGGAGCAAGGAATTTTCACAAAAATATATTGACTCAATCCTGCCTTTTTGAAATGAAAAAAACTATTGACATTTCAGGCGTTAAATATATATTTATAAACAAAAGCGATTCCGCGAAGCCTGCCTCTGGGCGCTGGTGATAATTACTTTTCAAGTTCTGATTCCACTTCCTTTGATAATTTTTTTAATCTCCCATTTGGGTTACTTCTCTTTTGAGTCTCTTTCATTAATAATGCTATTAGTCTCTTCAATAAAATAAAGGAGAATAAAAAATGAAAAGAATAATAGCAGCACTTATTGTTTTAACTTTTTTAATGGTCAGCCCTTACACGACCTCTGCCCAGAGTGCGAAGTATTATTTTGATAAAGGGGTGGATATTGCTTATCAGGTTGGTTTAGGTTATCTGTTTGGACACGTTGATGAGAAGAATTTTGAGAAAAACTTAAACGAGGCTATCTGGAATTTGAACAAAGCCATAGAGCTAAACCCGAGATATGCAGAAGCTTATTATGAGCGGGGGCAGTGTTATATACTGCTTGGCAAGGATCAGGAGGCCGTTTCAGACCACAAAAAAGCTGTTGAGATTTATATTATTAGTGGGAATTATTATTATACCGAGGGCAAAAATCAGGAGGCCGTTTCAACCTATACCAAAGCTATAGAGCTAAACCCGAAATATGCTAAAGCTTATTATAATCGCGGGAATGTTTATTGCGATCTTGGCAAATATCAGGAGGCCATTAATGACTGTACGAAAGCTGTTGAGATAAATCCAAAACATGCTTCAGCTTATATTAATCGTGGATATGCTTATGATCAACTTGGCAAACATCAAGAGGCTATTTCAGATTATACAAAAGCTATTGAGATAGACCCAAAATATGCTTTAGCTTATAATAATCGTGGATTTGCTTACAAAAAACTTGGCAGAGAAAAAGAGGCTTCTCAAGATTTTGATAAAGCTAAATCACTCCGCAAACAATAAAGGAACGAGCAAGAAAAGGACATCAAACTTTTTCCACGCTGAAAACCTCAACCACTCCTTCTTTGCCTTTGAAGTTGATGTCTCCTATCAGCTCATATTTCAGCCCGGCATCGTCATTCAGGATCTTCTTGAGGAAACCGGAAACAAGAATCCTCCTGCCGAATTCTTTACATTTTCCTTCCAGCCGTGCGCATGTATTCAGCACGTCGCTGATATAAGCTATATCTCTTTTAAGAACACCTACCTGAGCAACGGTAACCGCCCCTGCGTTGACCCCTGCCTTGAACTGGGGGAGCACGCCGTATCTCTCTTTATAGAGGGCGGATTTTTTTCTTAATATCTCTTCAAAATCAAAGAATACCTTAATGCAGTTTGAATCTCTCACTCCGTCATCAATCTTCCATGTCAGTATGGCTTCATCACCCACATATTGGTATATCTCTACCTGATGCCGGATGGCGCTATCTGTAAGATCGGACCAGCAGTCCTGGATCAGGCGGCAGGAGCGGGCGTGCCCCAGCCTTTCGGCAATGGCTGTTGAGTCGGTTATGTCAAGAAACATAAAAATCCTGTCTTCGGTTTTGGGGTGATAATATTTGCCCAGGAGAAGGTTGACGAGAACTCTCCGCCCTGTCATTTTTGTCATCTGCCTGATAAAACTGAACAAAACCGCAACGATGCCGACATAGAGCAAAATGACAAGCATTTTTTTATCGAAAAGCTTTTCGAGAAAAGAGGGTATGAGCTGAACGGCAGTGATATTCCTTAAAAAGATAAGATTAAAGACCTTCCCGAAGAACACCATGACAATAACACTTGCTACCAATAAAACTCCCTGGACAATCATTAAAAATCCATAGGACTTTGTTCGAAGAACGGGACTGTCTTCGGCCAGAAGCGTAAACCAGTAAGCTATTCCGAGCAAAGCACCGCAGGCCAGACATCCTGCTATATAAAGGAGCTGGTAGTTATGGGGGTTCCAGTCGGCAACGTCTCTTGTTCCAAAATAACGGACAAGAAAATAAAGGCCTGCTGCCAGCACCCATGAAAATATAGAGTAAAAAAGGAGCCTGATGTTTCTTTTTGTTTTCTCTATTCCTTTTCTATCCATGTTTAGCTTATCCCGGATTAAGCCCCTGGCCGGTTAGATATGAACAGCTTAGATTTTTTGAGTATAGACAATATGCTGAGGGAAATAGGGACAGCACCTATTTTCTAGTTCTCCTAATTTCTCTCTTTTTAGTCCCCCTTCTGATTTTTAGGTTTACGGCAAGCAAGCGGGATAAGCGGAGAGGCTGTCTGAAGGCAAAGCCTGAGTTCGCCTCGTAGCCCCGCGAGCGAAGCCGGAAACCGTAAAGAAAATCAGCGGGGGCGTCTTTCTTTTCGTTCTTTTCTTAGAAGAGCAAGAACAGGACTTACTCTTTTATTTTGCACGCATTTGAAACGGTAGTTGTGAGCACAACACCGCCCTGTTTGGCCGCGGCATCGAAAACATCTTTGAGGCAGGAAAAGACAATATCGGCATCGCCGGAAATGGTTGTGCTCATGCCGCCAAGCTCATACTTCACGCCCTTCTTTTTCAGTTCATCTAAGGCTTTATAGATAACATCGCCGAGGTCTGTCGTTCCGAGAGGATAGAGAGAAAACTGGCAGGCAACCTGCATTTTTATTCTCCTTTTTTTTCGGGAAGCTCGATAGATATTCCGAGAAAGGTTCCGAAGGGGTTATTTATGGAAGGGAGCATGCCTTCGAGACAGCGTATCGGCTTTTTCCAGCAATGCGGGAGGGTCAGCACCGTTCCCCAGTCTATTTTAATACCCTTTATGCCGAGGTTATCCGCCGCCGCCCGTATCAGCCTCTTCATCTCGCAGACCGAATAGAACTTTATTTTCAAAAAAACGCCCTTTTTCTTTTTGGCCTGTATCCTTCTGACGATATTCTTACAGGACACCTTGTTCAGTATCCCGAAAACAACCTGTTTCCGCGCCACCCGAAGCGCCTCTTCCACACCCTTCTCTGCCTCTTTTACAAATTCAAAAGAGGTAATGAGTGCGACCACATCGTAGGAATTGTCAGGAAAAGGAAGGCTCTCGCTCACACCCTGAAACACCTTGATGCTTTCCGGCACCTTGCCCTCGACATATTTCATCATATGCGGTGAAGGGTCAAGGCCGGTCACCTGATAGCCGAGCTCGTTAAAAAAGAGCAGGTAGTTTCCTGTTCCGCAACCCACCTCAAGAAGGGTCTCTTTGGCCTGTGGCTTCATCAGCCTGACAAGCAGTTCTTTTTCCACCCTGTCGGTATACTGCCCCTCAGGGGTCTCGAACCACTTGTCGTAATGCTCGGCCTCTTTTATTCCAAAGGCAAGGTCATTATCTTCCATCGGACTTTAACCCCCATGCAGTGATCTACAGGATAAGCTGTCTGAAATTGCCCCTGACAATGGCGCTGGCATTATAATCCTGCTTCAGCTCCTTGCTTATCTTCGGCCACATCTCTTTTAAGACAACGATATTAACGGCATACCAGTCACCCACCTCGGTAACGGTAGGGAACTCAGAATAGAGCTTGTTCTTCTTAAGATAGCCCATGAGCCTGTCAAAATCTTTCCTGTGGATATTGAACTTCACATCATTATACTTCCTCGCTATCACAACGCCGGTGAGGCTGTCCCTGATAGTCAGCGCCTTTTCTCGCTTCCACTTATCTTCCGTAACGCTCTTGCCCGCATAGAGGCTGGCTCTCGAGGTCATGATCTGGCCCAGCTCTTTCAGGCCGTATTTCTTCAGGGTCGAGCCGGTCTGCGTATTGTCCACGACAATATCGGCCCCCTTGCTGATATACCCCTCGGTCACGCCGTCCGAGTTGAGTATCTGGACATCGTCGTTGCCCCCGCTCTTTATCCCGCGTATCTGGATAAGAGGGGCCTTGCCGCCGTAGAGTTTTTTATATGCCTCGTTCTTCATAAAGTACGATTTCGTGATATTGATATACTCCGTATAGCAGATAAGCGGTTTTTTCTCCTTTGCCTTTCTGGTGATCACCTCGGAAAGACTCTTTGCCGGGTTTGTTTTGGGTATGGCCGTGACCAGGCGCGTCATGCCGTATGCCAGGTCGCAAAGCTTCTCCAGGCTCTCGCCGCTCACAGACTCCTCCGTGACCCAGTCATCCCCGATAACGGCGATATCGAGCAGCCCCCGCGAAAGCTCATTGGGCGCGCTCTGGGGCCGGGTTAAAAACAGGGCGATCTCCAGATCATTCGCTATCATCAGGCTGGAGTCCTGCTCCCTTGTGGGAGAATACCCCTTGATATCATAGCCCGCGTCGAGAAAGAGGCTTTCCGTATTCCCTCTTCCCGGATAATTGAGGCTTCCTTTTGGAACTCCGAATTTTATAGTCTTCATAACATCCTCGATACAAAAAGGTTAACGATTGAATCTTTTCTTCTTTTAATACATATCTTTCAATAATTCAAGCTTTTTTAAATAGAAACCGGCCCGAACGGACGGGTTTTGAAAAACGGAACAAAGGAATTGGTCAAAATATTTTTTATACGGGAAGAAAAAAACCCTGATGAGCGAAACTCATCAGGGCGTTTTTTCTTCAGGTTTAGTTGAAAAAGCTAAAACCGGGGTCCCTGCCCCATGCCTCGACGCGGGCCTCCATCGCCATGATAACGCATGCCGCCCGGAAGGGTCTCGAATTTCGACAGCTGCTCGGGGGTGAGGATGCTCTTGAATTTCAGTACGCCTTCGATTTTGAAATCTACCATGTTCGCCTGCAGGTTTTTCAAGTCCTGAGCAATCTTGGTAACAACCTTTTTGTTGGTATCTTTCTTATGGAGCTCGTGCCTGAGTTCCAGTCTCTTCAGCGCGATCTTGTTCCGAATCTCGATCTTTTTACGTTTAAGCTGATATTTCTGTTCCTTCAACTCCTGTTTCTGCTGCTCTGACAGATTGAGCTGTTCCATCACGGCCGGGAAAGAGGCCTTTTTGAACATCTCTCCTCTTTTTCCACGGAAATCCCGTGGCGAAGCCGATGCCGCGGAAACCAGAAGAAAAAGGGACAGGGCTGTTAATGATGTTACTTTTACGAGTGTTCTTTTCATCGAATACCTCCTTTTTTATAGGTTTATTATATTTTCCTCTCCAACCTTTGCTATAGCTTTTATGAGAGAGATTGATGAACACCTGCCTATAAAGTCGTACGGTCTTTTAAAAAGGTTACATTTGGGGGGGGATATTTTTCAGGTTTTTATTTGTAACCAATACAAAACGAAATACGACTTCATTTATAGAGCGTTAAGAGCTTGATGTTATTTGACTGTTTTTTCAGGTTGGTATAAAATGATAAAAAAAAGGTTCTTTTACTATAAAAAATGCTTAATGATTCGGACAGGTTCAGCGATGTTGACATTATCCACCGGGTTATTAACGGCGACGTTAATGCATTCGAATTTTTGCTTAAAAAATACAGGGAGCATGTTTTGAGGATTGTGAGCAGGCATATTCCTTATCAGGAAACGGAAGAAATAGCGGAAGATGTGTTTGTAAGGGCATATCAATCTTTGCCCACCTTCAAACAGAAAAGCGGTTTTAAACAGTGGCTCTCGGGCATAGCCGTGAGAACCTGTCACGATTTCTGGAGAAAACAGTATAGATCGCGGGAGCTTCCGATGAGCTCCCTCTCAGAAAAACATCAGGACTGGCTGGAACATACGATATCAGACCAATCAAGCGATTCTTTCAACGAACACAGCTCCCAAAAGGAGGCCAGGGAGCTTCTCGACTGGGCACTGGAAAGACTCTCTGCAGAGGAGCGAATGGTCATTGAGCTGGTTTACCTCGAAGGGCTTTCTGTTAAGGAAGCGGGCGGGCTCCTCGGCTGGAGCACAGCCAATGTAAAGGTTCGGTCGTTCCGCTCCCGGAAAAAGCTTGAAAAGATTTTGAAGAAATCCATGGAAAAAAAGGGGGAAGAAGCATGAAACCCTTTAAAGAAAACGATGAAAAACTGAAAAAAGCGCTCATGGTAGCCTATCATGCAAAAGAAAAGGCTGAGGTGGGTGAGGGGTGGCAGATGAAGGTCATGAACCGCATCCGCAATCTCGGCCCTCTTCCTGAGCAAACAGATTATTTCACGCTTTTTGGCCAGGCAGTCTGGCGTTTTGCCCCTGCGGCCTGTGTGCTGATCGTTGCGCTTACCCTGTTTTTGGTAAAACTCGATTTTATCCCAGAATATGAGCTGCTCAACTCATTAATGAGCAACCCGGCAGAATTTACGTTAGAACAACTATTTCCCGTATAAAGGTTTATTATGAACAGATTAAAATTATGGACAGGTATCATTCTTATCTTCATCCTCGGCGCGCTGGCCGGCTCTCTGGCAACAGGGTCACTGGTGAAAAACAGAATCGTTAAGTTCCGCGAAAGGGGGCCTGAGGCAAGAAAAAGCTTTTTGATAGAAAAGCTTAACCGCGAACTCAATCTGACGGAAACGCAGCGGGTCAAGATTAAACAGATTATGGATCAGACTCACGAAAAACTGTCTCAACTAAGAGAAAAACACCGTCCAGAGTTTCATAAGATTAGAGAACAGAGCTTCGAGTTGATGAAAAAGGAGTTAAACGAAGAGCAAAAGCAGAAACTGGATGAAATCCGAAAAAAATTCAAAAAACGGATAAAACGGTTTAAAAAACGCGGTGGACCAAGGATGCCACCGCCTCCTCCTTTACCCTAACTCTCAATAATTCAAGCTTTTTTAAATAGAAACCGGCCCGAACGGACGGGTTTTGAAGAATGGAACAAAGGAATTGATACTATTGATGTTGGATTAGGGGTGATTGAGAAGCTTTTTGATGACTTTTCCGGCTACTTTCAGGCTGGGGGGGCTGTAAGTCCCTTCTTTAATCTTTTTCTTTAAAGAAAGTATCTTTTCTTCTCTCTCTTCGGCATAACTGGAGCATATTTCTTCCACTTCTTTCACGATCAGGGCCGATTCTGATATTTCGAGCTTAAAATTGGGGGAGGAAACATCTCTGGCTGAAAAAGTGGAAAAATCATCGTCAATGCTCTCGAATTTCGCATAAGCATTGACTTTGAATGAATCGAGTCTTTTTTTGTTGTAAAGTTCTAAATTTTCCATGCCGGTCTGCCTTTTTGTTATTTCTTAGGCAGCCCGGCTTTCCTTTTTCAGGACCTTGGCTTTCCGACCCGCCCTCTCGGACGGTGTGGCTTTTTCTAAGAAAACTTATTTCTCTTCTTACTTGAGAATATAATAGATGAAAAACGCTCCGTCAAGGACTTTTCTATTATTTTTTTTATATACGTAATATATTGAAAAAATTTAAAAATTATACTTGATAATTCTTCACAACAATTTTATAGTTACATTTTTCAATGCTATTTCGATTTCCCTAGGAGGATAATACTCAATGCGGACATTCGACAACATCATCGACATGGTCGGAAACACCCCCCTGGTAAAAATAAATCACTTTATTGATAAAAAAGATATAGAGGTTTATGCCAAGCTTGAAAGATACAATCCCACCGGCTCGGTAAAGGACAGAATCGCCAAGTATATGATTGAAAGGGCTGAAAAGGACGGCACACTGACAAAGGACAAGATCGTCATCGAGCCGACCAGCGGTAACACAGGCATCGGTCTGGCCATGGTCTGTGCGGTCAAGGGCTACCGGCTGGAGCTGGTGATGCCCGAAACCATGAGCATCGAGCGGAGAAAGATACTCACCGCATACGGGGCAAAGCTTATCCTGAGCAAAGGGGAAAAGGGGATGGACGGGGCTATCGACCTTTCCAACGAGCTGGTCAAAGACCCCAAGTATTTTATGCCCTCCCAGTTCGTGAACAAATACAATATCCTGGCCCATTATGAGACCACCGGCGAAGAGATATGGAAGGATACGGACGGCAGGGTCACCACATTCGTTGCCGGAATAGGAACAACCGGAACGCTCATGGGCGTCTCAAAATGCCTGAAAGAGCATAATCCCGATATAAAGATCGTCGGCATTGAACCCTATCCCGAAACCAAGATACAGGGCCTGAAAAACCTGACCCATCAGTATGTGCCCGATATATTCGATGAATCGAGGCTGGACGAAAGGATGTTCGTGAAAGACGAGGACGCCTTTGAAACCACACGGCTTCTTACCATCAAAGAGGGAATTTTCTGCGGTATCAGCTCCGGCGCCATTATGTCCGGCGCACTCAAGGTCATAGAAAAGATGGATAAGGGTGTCGTTGTCGCCATTTTTCCCGACGGCGGCGAAAAATATATCAGCACACCTCTTTTTAACCCCAAAAAGTGTTTTGAGTGTATTAAAAAGTCGAAGACCCCGACCTGTATGACAGAGCAGTATATATCGACCATCCTCTGTCCTGAGGATGAGGGAGACCTGTAAGGTCTTAAAAAATCAGCAATAGGGTTGTTAAGGCTTTGATTTTATGCTGTAAGGAATGATTCACTTTTTCAGGGCTTTTGAAAAAGAGCTTCTCAGATGGCCGCATCCCCCTCCGATATCAATCCCCCTGCCCCTTCTCTGCGTTACCGTGAAATCCTTTTTGATAAGGTGGTTCTGGAAATCGAGAATCCTCCTGTCAGAAGGCCTCTCAAAAGGCAGCCCCTTGGACGGGTTAAAGGGAATCAGGTTTATCTTGCATCTCATCCCTTCAAGAAGCCGGGCCAGCCGTGCCGCATCGTCTATCGAGTCGTTGACACCCCTGATAAGCACATACTCAAAGGTGATCCTCCTCCTATCCGCAAGCGGATACTGATAGCAGGCCTGCAGCAGGTGATCCATCGGGTATTTCCTGTTTATCGGCATGAGAAAATCTCTGGTCTCGTTTGTTGTGGCATTGAGCGATATGGCGATATTAATATTCAGGTCTTCTTTACGCAGGCGGTTTACTCCGGGAATCCAGCCCGATGTCGAAAGGGTGATTTTTCTCGGAGAGATACTCATCCCCTCTTTTGCGATCATCTGCCTGACAGCCTTGATCGTATTGTCGTAATTGTTCAGGGGCTCTCCCATACCCATAATCACAATATTAGGGGACGTATCCTCGATGTCTCTCTCTATCATCAGGACCTGGTCGACTATCTCCCCCGACCTCATATCCCGCGTAAAACCCTCTTTGCCCGTAAGGCAGAACCGGCACCCGAAGCGGCACCCGACCTGTGTTGATATGCAGATGCTACATCCCTTTTTGTCGGGCATGAGAACGCTCTCGATAATCCTCTTGTCCTGAAGGCCGAAGAGATATTTCTTTGAGCGATCCGAAGACTCAAGGACTTTAAGACGCTTAATCTCGCTGATACAGGCCTCTTTTTTTAACAGCCTCCTTAATTCTCTGGAAAGGTTATGCATCTTCTCAAAATCCGAAACCCCCTTCTGAAAGACCCATTGGTAGAGCTGTTTTGCGCGAAAGTCTTTCTCCCCGAGGCTGACAAAAAAATCTGTCATCTCGGAAAGGGTCATCTCTTTAAGGTCAATTTTTTCTCTGTCCATAGTTTATGCTCTGTAAAAACGTTTGCTCTTCTTTACTTTTATTATTTCCTAAACGAGGAAAAAATGCAACAGGGCAATTTATGAGGGGTTATTCTTTTTTCACAAAGTCGAGGATGAGCCGGGTTACTGTCTCCGGCTTTTCTTCCTGCGGGGCGTGGCCGCAATCCGGTATCATTTCCAGGGTCGAGCCGGAAATCTCTCTGTGAAGCCTCCCCGCATGGGAAGGGGGGGTAATCCTGTCCTCTTCTCCCCAGACGATGAGGGTCTTCTTTTTAATAAGGGGGATCTGCTGTTCGAATTCGTCAATATCCGGCGGAATAAGCTCTCTTGCCGATTTAATAAAGGCCGACTTCGCCCCTTTGAGGGTTAAGGGATAGCTGTGGCCCTCGACAACCTCGTCGGTAATCAGTTCCCTGTTATGATAAATTCTCGGAAGGGCCTTTCTCATAAAAAATTTCGGGGAGACAAAATAGAAGGGAATCCTGAGAAACGGGTTCCTGAGCCTCCTGATATTCTTCGGAAGCCCCTGGTTATAGCATGCCGGGGATAAAAGAATAAGCTTTGATACCAGAGAGGAGAAATAATGGGCCATGAGAAGCGAAATCCCGCCGCCGAGCGAATTCCCGACGAAAACGGCCCTGCCGATGTTGTGCTCCTTTACAAACTCACTGACATAGAGGGTCTGTGCCATTGGGGAAAGGCTTGACACCCTCCTCTTTTCGGAATCGCCGTGCCCCGGGAGGTCCGGCGCATAGACCGTGTGATGAGCGGAAAGTTCGTCAAAAACATCTCTCCAGCAAAAGACCGACCCCCACAGGCCGTGGAGGAGGATGAGCGTTTTCTTTTCATCTTCCCCGGCTTCGCTTTCCTTATAAAGATAGGCGATCTTCAGGGGCCTTCTGTCTCTATCAATAGGGTCCTGAATTTCTATATACTGTTTTTTATGATTTTTCATTTTGATTTTGAAATTATTTATATTAATATTACTTCTTCGGATTCGATTTAGCAAGGACAAGAAATTTATTCAAACAAAAACGGTCACAGGAGGGAAAAAATGGAGCAGACGTTTTCAATCATTAAACCGGATGCTGTGGAAAGAAATCTCATCGGAAAGATACTGACAATTATCGAGGCGAACGGCTTTACCATCAAAGGGATGAAGATGCTCTCCCTCACAAAAAAAGAGGCAGAGGGCTTTTATTATGTTCATAAAGAGAGGCCGTTCTTTAATTCCCTCACAGACTTCATGTCATCGGGCCCTATTGTTGTCCTTCTGCTCGAGCGGGAAGACGCCATCAGCAAGCTGAGAGAGGTCATGGGGGCAACCGACCCGGCCAAGGCCGACCGATGCACCATCAGAAAAGAGTTCGGGCTGAGCCTGGAAAAGAATTCTGTCCACGGTTCCGACGCAAAAGAGACGGCCGCTTTTGAGATTTCCTACTTTTTCAACGGTGTGGAAAGACTGGGATAGGTTTTTTGTTAAAAGCGGGTTTTTGACCTCTTCTTATCCCTGTGTCGCTCCAGGGCCAGGGCTATCAGCCTGTCGATAAGCTTCTCATAGGGAATGCCCGAAGCCTCCCAGAGCTTGGGATAACAGCTTAAAGGGGTAAATCCGGGGATGGTGTTGACCTCATTCACATAAAGCCTGTTCGTTCCCTTTTCCAGAAAAAAATCGACCCGCGCCATTCCCGCGCAGTCGATGAGCTTGTATGCCTCAACGGCCAGATTTTTCACCCTATCGGCAACCCTCTTGGGAATGGATGCAGGGATTATTATCTCGGCCAGCCCGTCCGTGTACTTCGCCTCGTAGTCATAAAACTCTTTTTTCGGTATAATTTCGGCAACGCACGAGGCTATCGGCTCATCGTTCCCGAGAACACTGCATTCTATCTCACGGCAGTCAATCCCCTTTTCCACGATGACCCTCCGGTCATACTTAAAGCCGATTGCCAGCGCCTCTTTCAACTGCCTCCTGTTCTTGACCTTTGATATGCCGACGCTTGAGCCGAGGTTCACCGGCTTGATAAAAGAGGGATAGCCGATTGCATCCTCGACTGTTTTGATAAGCTCTGTCCCGTTCTTTTTCCAGTCTATTCTCTTTATTACCGTGAAGTCGGGTGTGGGAATCCGTTTCTCTTTGAAGAGAGATTTCATGATGCCCTTGTCCATGCCCACAGAAGAGGCCATAACCCCTGCGCCCACATAGGGGATATCGGCCATTTCAAGAAGCCCCTGAATCGTCCCGTCCTCGCCGAATGTCCCGTGAAGGACAGGAAAGGCCACATCGATCTCTATCTCTTTTTTTGCACCGCCCCTCTTCTTCAGGACAAATGCCCCCTTTTTCTTCGGGTCAAGGGAGAGGAGCGCGGCCGGGCCTGTGCCTTTTTTCTTTTTCGATGAAAGGATGCTCATCGCCCTTTTCGAGGCGAGCCATTTTCCGTCAGATGTGATGCCGATAGGGAATATCTCATACTTTTCTCTGTCCATCGCCTTCATGACGGATGCGGCCGATATTAGCGATACTTCATGCTCGCCCGACTGTCCACCGAATATCACAGCAACCTTCAGCTTCTTTTTCATGTCCGGTCTTTCTTAGGGGTTGAAATTGAAGAGCTTAGATTTTTTTAGCACAGAGTGTAGCAATCGTCAACAGATATTCTCTTTTTCTTTTTCTTTTTCTAACATTCAGTAAAAAGAATAATTCTTGCTATTTACATTGATTTTTACTATTTTAAAGAAGAATTTTTTTAAGAAAAGGTTTTTCCATGATAATCGGCACAGGCATCGACATCGTCAAAGTTGAGAGAATAAAAAAGGCCATCGAGAAGAACGGCGAGCGGTTCATAAAAAGGCTGTTTACCGAAACAGAAAAGGCCTACTGCGAAAAAAGGGAAAAGAGCAAATACCAGCACTACGCCGCGCGGTTCGCGGCAAAAGAAGCGGTCTTTAAGGCGCTCGGAACAGGCTGGAGAAAAGGGGTCTCGTGGAGCGAAATTGAGGTAAAGAACGAACCCTCAGGAAAACCGAAGATAAACCTTTTTGGAAAAACAAAAGAATACGCCTCAGCCCTCGGCGGAAAGACCTTTCACATATCCATCACCCACTCAGACGAATACGCCATCTCAGAAGTTGTTTTGACGGATTAAACCCTATCCAACAATCGGTTTATACCAGATATTCATGCTTTCTATGCTGCCGGAAATATTCGTATTGTTCTTCAGCCGGCCGGCATAACAATATCCCAGCTTGGCAAATGTGATGTTCATCCCGGCAGAGGCGGAGCGGGCAATGGTGTAGGCTGTTTTGATTCCTTTTTTCCCTATCTCGTTTTCCATATGGAACAGCAAAGGAGCGGCAAGCCCGTGACCGCGCCAGTCGGGCAGTGTGGCAAAGTCGGTCATTTCCGCATAGGATGATTTACTCTCCATCTCAGCGGAAGAAAGGGCAACAATTTTTCCTCTGCCTTCAATGCAGAAATAATCAACATGGCTCTGCATCGTTTCCAGAAGATAATCAGGGTTATGGATGGGAAACGGGTATGAAGCGAATACAATCTTATAAACCTCTGCCATTTCCGCGACATCGTCTTTCCCGCAACGGCGCAGTAAAAAGCGGGACGGGTCAAGCTCAGAGATTTCTGCGTTCTTTTTTTCGAGAGCTAACTGTATATTCTTTTCGTAAACTTCGGCATCCGCTTCATAAGCGCGCTCGTCTGTGAGATAATACGCCAGAAACGCCCCTGCATCCCTGCCGTTATAAAAACCGGGAACAGAGGCTTCTTCGACAAACCCGGCCTGAAAAAAGCTGTCAGCCCTGCTGGAAGGGATTTTGGCAAAAATTTTCGAATAACCGTGCTTTTCGGCCATAGAAATCAGGGTGTCAGGTAAATCTGTTAAAGATTTCTTCCCTATTTTCACTAAATATATTCGATTATTATACGGCCCGTGCTGGATTACAGAACCGCAGGGCATGGTTTCTGTTTGATCAAATTCTTCCTGTGTCATAAACTTCCCGTCCCTTTCTTGATTTTTGAATGCAGATAGGAATGAGCCGATTCAGGCAAGGTCAATCAAAGAAGCGGCATTTTATCACGATTTGTCCGTTCCGCTATTCGAATTCCTTCTTTTATGACGGTAATTTTCTCCCGGAACCAGAGAGGTCGTCTCATCATAATCGGCCAGCAGTTTCTCAATACCGACAGACCGATGTTCTTCCGCATCTTCCAGTCTCAGCTGCAAATCGCATTTTTCGCAGTCCCGGTCGCAAAACCAGGGCTCATAGGAATCCGGCTCTTTATAGGTCGTGATAACACCCTCGTAATTCCGCAGAACAACCTTATTGGTAGACCATGAAATCAGATAGTTCGGCATAATCGGAATTTTTCCCCCTCCTCCCGGAGCATCGATAACATAAACCGGAACACACAAACCGCTTGTGTGACCGATCAGGCTTTCCAGAATTTCAATCCCTTTCCCTACAGGGGTTCTGAAATGGCTGAGGCCCTCTGACAGATCGCATTGAAAGAGATAATAGGGCCGCACACGGTTTGCCACCAGCTTGTGAACCAGCGACCGGATGATTCGCGGGCAGTCATTCACCCCTGCCAGAAGAACCGTCTGGTTCCCCATGGGGATTCCTGCGTCGGCAAGCTTTCTCAGGGCATTCTTCGACGAAGCTGTCAGCTCTCTGGGATGATTAAAATGCGTGTTCACCCACAGGGGATGATGCTTTTTAAGCATATCGACCAGCTCATCTGTAATGCGGTACGGAAGAACAACCGGTGTCCGGGTGCCTATCCTGATGATTTCGACATGGTCAATACTTTTCAGCTCTGAAAGAATCCAGTTTAAATAATCTGTCGGTAAAAGAAAAGGGTCGCCCCCGCTTAACAGGACATCGCGAACCTGAGGGGTCTTGCGGATATATTCGATTCCTTTAAGAATTTCTTTCTTCTCAGGGATGCTGTCCTCATCTCCCACACGGCGTTTTCTGGTGCAGTGGCGGCAGTACATAGCGCACATATTGCTGACCAGCAGCAGAACCCGGTCAGGATAGCGGTGTGTAACCAGCGGAACAGGGCTGTCTTTTTCTTCATGCAGCGGGTCGACCATATCCGTCTTAAGGACACTCAGCTCATTGTTGACAGGAAAGCTCTGCCTCAGGACAGGGTCGTCAATCAGATTATTGACATCGATCAGAGAAAGGTAATACGGTGTTATTGACATGGGGAACTTCTGAACAATAGATTGGAAATTCTCCCTTATATCTTCAGGAAGTTCCACACCCAAGAGGGCCTCAAAGGTTTCGAGGTCTTCAATGCAGTGTCTGATCTGCCACTTCCAGTCATGCCAGTTCTTGGTCGATCCACCGTCGATTTCGTCGAGTATTTTTTGCTGCAGTTGCGTTAAGATAATACCTGTCCTTCCCTGTTAAATAGAATCGTGTATATTATACTATAAAAACAGTTTTTTTGCAAGCCGGGCCTATTTCTCCGCAAAAAGCGACGAATATTCCGGCCCTGTCTGTCCATTATCAGGGAACAGCAGAGATATGCTCACAAAAACAACTGCCGAACAGACAATCCCGTAAAAAGACGGGTCCAGACCTACAGCGCGCAGTCCTGCCGGAAGCATAACCACCCTGGTCTGCAAAAGGATGGTTGTGGTTCCGCCAATAAGCATCCCCCAGAAAGCCCCGGCACGGCTGCTCCTTTTCCAGAAATACGCCCCCAGCGTCGGGATAAAAAGCCCGGCCACCATAAACCCGTAGGCATATAAAATAGCGGTGAGCACTTTTTCAAACTGCGCCGCAATAACAACAGCCAGGACGCCGATAACCAGAGTCCCCAATTGTGAGACGCGCATGATTGTTTTTTCAGAGCTTTGAGGAATAACATACCTCTGCACAATATCATTAACAAAATTGCCCGACGATGCCATTAAACAGCTGTCGGCCGTGGACATGATAGCGGAAAAATATGACGCAACGACAATCCCCGCAATCCCTATGGGGAGATGCTGTTTCAGCAGCATCGGCAGACCCATTTCCGATTCAACACCGGCAAAAAAGATTCGCGCGCACATGCCGAGCAGCACCCCGGCAAAAGCCATAACAGGATATTCAAAAATTCCGGCGATAAACCATGCCCTTTTAGCGCTTTTTTCATCAGCGCATGCATACATCCGCTGATACAACGTCATACCGATCAGCCAGATAGGAATAATCGTGACCATCCAGTTGATAAACTGCACAGCATCGATATTGCTTAAAGAAAAAAACTCCGGCGGCAGGGCGCTTCGAAATGCGCTCCACCCGCCGATTTTATAAAGTGATATCGGAATTGCAAAACCAATCAAGCCTGTCAAAAGGATTACCCATTGAACGCTATCCGTATAAATAACCGCCTTGAGACCGCCGATAGCCGTATAAACGATTGTAATCACGGCAATAACATAGAGAGAAAACTGAAGCGGCTCCATATTGAACGGGGCACTGGTGATGATTGTTGCAGAGCAGAGCTTTGCCCCGGCAAGGATCTGCGCGCCGGTAAAACCCATGTACCCGATGCCCGATATGACGGCGGCAAGCAGAGCAACGGTATTGCCGTATCTCAGGCGCAAAAAATCAGGATAAGTATACAGCGAATTCTTTTCATCCAGCTTCTTGATTCTCGGAATAATAAAAACAGCGGAAAGCCACGCCCCGATAAGACCGGTAAAAAGAAGCCAGCTTCCCGACAGGCCCATAGCAAAACCGAGCCCACCAAGGCCGATAGAAAACCCGCCTCCCACATCAGTGGCCACGATAGAGAGCCCCACATGACCCGCGCCCATTGAACGGCCTCCGACATAGTAATCTTCGGCATCCTTGTTTCGCTTAAAGTGATAATAGCCTATGAAGACAACGCCGCCCATATAGAGAGCAAACACCACAAAATCGATAACAGTCATGTGACCCCCTGTTTCTTTATATAAACAGACACGGTCAGGAAACGCGCTGAAAGATCATGATTTTTTTAAGGTAAAAAGATGAGACACGTCTTCCGGTTAAGGCAAAATAAGAGTGCAAACAGCCTTAACCACAAAAGAAAGAACCATGGCTCAAAGGCAGTATACCACAAAACAGAAAAAAACAAAGGAGCCGCCCAAATCCCGGCGGAAAAACCTTTCACATATCCATCACCCACTCGGACGAATACGCCATCTCAGAAGTTATTCTGACGGATTAGAGGTTTAATCACTTCTCAAAAGTTGCGAAAATCGTCTAATACGCCTTAATAATTTACAGTTTGTATTATATAAATCCTAATATATGATTTCCTTGGCTTTTTCAATTATTTCTTTTAGCTCTTCATCTTTATATTGGTTGTAGAGCTTTTCTAATTCACTTAAAAACTCTTTTACCTTTGATAAATCGTCCTTCTCAGCATAATGAACCCCAGCGTAAAGCAGAGCCGAAGCGAGCTCTTTCCTTGCTTCTTTCTCGGGATACTCCCCGTGAAGGGTTCTCAGCTCTTCCAGACATCTCTCCATGTTCGGAGTATGACCCTCCTCAGCATAATGAACCCCAGCACAATACAGAACCCTAGCGAACTCTTTCCTTGCTTCTTTTTCAGGGTGTTCCTTGTGAAGGGTCCTCAGCTCTTCCAGACAACCCTGAACCTTCAATAGATCGCCCTTCTTACCATAAAAATTCCCTGCGTAAACCAGAACCCTAGCGAGTATCTTTCTTATCTCTTTCTCGGGATACTCTCTGTGAAGGGCTCTCAGCTCTTCCAGGCAAACCTCAACCTTTGGCGTATCGTCCTTCTCACCATAAATACTCCCTACGTAAACCAGAACCTTAACGAATATCTTTCTTACCTCTTTCTCGGGATACTCTCTGTGAAGGGCTCTCAGCTCTTCCAGACATCTCTCCATATTCGGTGTATCGTCCTTCTTACCATAAAAATGCCCTGCGTTAACCAGACCCGAAGCGAGCTTTTCCCTTACCTCTTTCTCAGGATGCTCCCCGTGAAGGGTTCTAAGCTCTTCCAAACATCTCTCAACCTTTGGTGTATCGTCATTCTTACCATAAAAACTCCCTGCGTTGACTAAACTCATAGCAAAGCTTTCCTTTACTTTTTTCTCAGGGTGTTCCTTGTGAAGGGTTCTAAGCTCTTCCAGGCAAACCTCAACCTTTGGCGTATCGCCCTTCTCACCATAAATATTCCCTGCGTTAACCAAACTCATAGTAAAGCTTTCCCTTACTTCTTTCTCAGGATATTTATCAGTAATTTTTTTATAGTTCTGCTTCCATTTTTTAAGATTTGCTCTGCTTATATCACAAAATGAACCATGACGAAAAGTTCCTGTATATAAAATAATAGCTAAAAAGTATTCAGGCGTGTTGTATTCCTCTTTATTCAGACTATCCCAAACATCTTCAAGAAATTTTTGTGTTTTACCTAAAGTTTTTTCTTCAATTAGTTTGGTTAGAAAAACATTATATGAAATCCTGAAAGGCATGTATGAGGAAAATTTATTTGCCCACTTATCAAAAACTTTATCCTTAATTGATTTTAATATTAGATACTCCACTATTAGATCTGGCTTAATTTCATATCTATTATTGAAAAAAAACAACAAGTCAGATTGGCTAAATTCTGCAACATTTATTATTGAATCTAAAATCTCATAATTAGTTTGAGAAAGTTCTTCTTTGAAATATTTTTTATCTTCTCCCCAATCTATTGGTGTAACTAAAGAAATCAAATAAAAAATATTCTTAATATCTGATATATCTTTTTTTATGCGGTGCTCAATATCCTTCATGTATTTTGTTACTCTGTTGTCCAAAACTTCTTCAAGCTTCCCAATCTTGCCTTTTTCTAAAAAATATTCTGCTAAAAATGAAGCCCATACAAAACTATTACCGCATTCTTGCTCAATTTTAATAATTTTATCTTCTTCAATCTGTTTATAATTCTCATTCAAAAATTGAAATATATCGCCTTTAGCAACAATTGACGAATTGAAGCTAATAGACATTTCCACTAGTTCACTTTTAATTGAATCGATGAAAATAGGTCTAATAATTAATAAAAGTTTTATTAAATAACCCTCTGGTGAAGCATTTAAAATAAAATCGTAAAGCTTATTCCTGTCTTTATGCTTGATCGCCTCATCGAGGATTAAAAGAGTGTTTTTATAAATATTTATTGGGTAAAAGTCTTTATATCTATTTATAAAATAAACATCCCAATCCTTTAAATTTTTAATTTCCTCAGCAAATTTAATAGATAACCTTGTTTTGCCAGCACCACCTTCTCCAAATATTACTTTTATTTTTTCGTTTGGATTTTTTAAAAAATCATGAAGCTCTTTCAGTTCTTCATTTCTTCCCACAAATTTATACTCTTTTTGTATTTCCCTTCTTCTAAATTCATCAAGTGTTAATACCGGATTTTCCTTGATTAATCTTACGATTTCTTCAAATTCTTTTTTATACTGATTAAGTGTGTCCGCGATATCTTTTTTAAATGTTGAAGCCAATTCTTTAACTTCTTTAATAAGCAGATTTGAGTATTCCTCTAGAGATATGCCTATTTTTTCTAAAAAATCATGAGTGATTTTCTCTTTAAGTTCATCCCTCCATTCATCCGGATTAGTCCCAATTTCTCCAAAAGAAACTGATATTATTCCAAACAGGCTAAGTGAGGGGGTTAACTCGAAATCAAGTTTAGATTGCACCTTGTTTAAAAGTGGGAGCAGTTTAGACTCTTTTAGCCATTTATTTAATTTTTCTTCAGAATCAATTGCCATCTATAGCAGTCCTTTGAAAAATTTCTTATGATATTTTTATAACCCTACAAACAAAACTCTGTCAAGCACTTTATGCTTGCAAAAAAAGCCTTTTGTTTTCTATAATTATAAAATCATCACTTTCTTACAACATAGTTTAATATGGATGATTATATAATGAATTCTTTAAAAAGTTTTTTGATCTATTTTAAACTATTTTTTAAAAAAATTTGGTCTATTTTGGGTACGCTTACGATTATAATTGCCCTTATAGACTGGTTTAATGTGATTGAAAAAATGTATCCTAAAGTACAAATTCCTCACATACCACAACCTTTGCTTTGGATAACTGTTCTAATTTTGTTTTTTGTAGCAAGTTATAAAGTATATTCCGAAAAAAATGTTAGACAAAGACTAAATTCTGATTATTTATATCAAAGATACGAGGAAATTTATAATGAGTTAATAAAGTTTTTAAGAAAAATAACCACAAGCGGTAAAGTCACAAACGAAATATTAAAGGAGTTCAAAGAAAAACTAATTGAGGCAGAATTCATTTTAGAAGAAAGAATCTTCAACTATCTTCGTGATGACGTATATCTTCAAGCATCTGAATTCGGTTTTAATGAAAAACTTCTAGAAAATCCAGATTTGTCAGAAGAAATAAGAGAGCTACTTAATGTAAAAAGAGACGTGTCACTTGATTGGTTTAAGAAGCAATTAGATGAAGCTAAAAGAAAATTTGAAAATTATTTAAAAACTAACTAATTCCAAAAAAAATCCCTTTACCTATTGACAAAATTGTCAAATGTCCTATGTTATGGTATTAGGATAAAAATAACCGATAAAGGCAAACTATCCGAAAGGGTAGGACGCAAAGCCACTGGCCCCTCGGGGCAGCAGGGCTGCCGGAATATATGAGACGATATGCGGGCCTATTCCTTTCGGAATAGGCTTTTTTGTTTGCCTGAGTCATTCTGAAAGGAGAACTCTCATGTCTCTTTTTAATGCGGCCGTCTCAGGCATCAATGCGGCGCTGCAAAAATACAATGTCAGTGCCAACAACAGGGCGAATATGCTGACGACCGGCTTTAAGAAAAGCCGGCTCAATCTGGCCACAACTCCCTACGACAACGGTGTGAAGACCGTATCGATACAGAAAACCTTCAGCCCCGGAACTATACTCCCGACAAACGACCCGCTCGATATGGCCATAAGCGGAAAGGGCTTTTTTCAAATAACTCTCAAAGATAACACGACCGCCTACACAAGGGACGGCGCCTTTTTTCTGGACAAGCAGGGAAAGATAGTCAATTCCGATGGAAACCCCCTCTCCCCTCAGGTAACTATCCCGTCCTCGGCGACGAATCTCAGCATCGACAGAGACGGAACCATACGGGGGAAGGTGAACGGAAGCATTCAGGAGTTCGGCAAGGTCGAGCTTGCCAATTTTGCAAATGAAGCGGGGCTCTCTTCTGTGGGCGACAACCTGTTAAAAGAAACCGCCACGTCGGGCGCGCCGATGAGCGGTTTTGCCGCAAGAGGGGGCTTTGGCGAAATCGTTCAGGGGGGGCTTGAAATGTCGAATGTCGACCTGGCAGGAGAGGCCGTGGATGAGATTATCACCAAAGCAATGCTCGGGGCAAATCTGGGTATGATAAAGAAGCAGGACGAGATGATCGACTCTTTTCTCGATATATTCAGCTGAGATTCCACTCTCCGGTGAACACCTCTTCGGCCGGGCCTGTCATATAGACGTGGTTGTCTTCCGCCCACTCTATCTCCAGGTCTCCGCCGGTCAGATGAAGGAGCAGGGATTTTTCGGTCTTATCGCCCAGCACTCCGGCAACCGTGACCGCTGAGGCGCCGGTGCCGCACGCCATTGTCTCGCCCGAACCCCTCTCCCATGTCCTCATGACCACCTCTTTTTTGCTGACAATCTGGACAAACTCGACATTGACCTTGTTCGGGAACCGGAGGCTGGTCTCGATAACTGGCCCGTATCTCCCTACGGGAAAGGAGGCAACGTCCTCCACATAGATAACGCAGTGGGGGTTTCCCATGGAAAGGACGGTGATAACAAACAATCTGTCATCGGATATAAACTCTTCATTTATAACGTATCCCCGCGGACCGTGCATGGGGATTTTCTCCCGCTCCAGAGCCGGCTCGCCCATATCGACCTTTACCTTTTCCACCTTTTTTTCATTGATAAGGAGGTCAAGCGTCTTGATACCGCCTAAGGTTTCCACGGTGATTGTTTCTTTATCTGTCAGGCCGTGGTCAAAGACATATTTGCCGAAACAGCGGATGCCGTTCCCGCACATCTCTGCCTCGCTGCCGTCGGCGTTGAACATCTGCATCCGGAAATCGGCCTTATCTGAGGGGAGTATCAATATCAGGCCGTCGGAGCCAACGCCGAAATGCCTGTCGCTTATCTCTTTTGAAAGAAGAGGGGGGTCTTCAACCTTCTCTTCAAAGCAGTTGACGTAGATATAGTCGTTTCCGATGCCCTGCATTTTGGTAAACTTCATTACTTTTCCTTTTTCAGGTTCCTGACTTTAAAATGTTTGCCTAATTATATACAACAACCTCTCAATTGACAATTTTTTATGAACGATAATGATAAATGCTTTTAAAAAAGCCCGTGAAAGCCCCTTGTTAACCCGGCAATTTGATATTGACACTGAAAATTCAGCACGGTATAGTCACTTTCGGAAGCGCATAGGTGCCGGTGTGCCTCCTGGACTTCAAATCCAGTGTAGGGGCCTAATACGTTCCTGGGTGGGTTCGACTCCCACGCGTTTCCGCCAAATAACAAAAAATCTGATATCGGAACATTCTCGTCTAAAAATTGTCTAATTTAAATGGTATCGTTAAATTAAGGATTGAAGCCCGGCCATAAAAAAAGATATGAAGGTTTAAGCTATTGGACAAGACGAGAACCATCCAGTTTCTTAAAGAACACAAAAAGCTCTTATATGCGGCATTAGTAGTTGTATTCCTGATGCTTTTCTTCTTTCTTGATAAAACAACTATCCGATGGATAAGGAATTTTCAAGAAAGCAACTCTCACTCAGATATTTACCTGTGGTTGGAGTCTATTGACCCTTTTATAGGTTTTATCTCCCACGGCACTACCCTTATCATAATAGCATCTTTGCTTTATGCCGTTGGCAGATTGCTTAAGAAAAGGGTGTATTTGTTAGGCAAGTTCTTATTGGTGGGGTTTCTCTCCTCTGGTATTGCCGTCCAGTTCCTGAAGCACTTTATTGGAAGGGCAAGGCCGAGATTAACTGACGAGCTAATGGTTATCGGCCCCTCGGTAAAATTTGGCTACGACTCTTTTCCATCAGGCCACACTGCTGTAATATTCTGTTTAACATATATTTTCTCGCAGTATCTCCCAAGATACAGGCTCTTCTTCTATTCTCTTGCTTTGATCGTCGGCTTTGAGAGGATAGAGGATCTATCCCACTTTCCTTCGGATGTTTTAGCCGGGGCCATCCTGGGCCTGATAATAGGGAAATTGCTCTTATTTAAAATGGCTCCCTCTCCTTTTTTAAGCCCTGAACATGACGGAAACAGCCCCAAAACAGCAAAAGAGAATTATCTTTTAATAAAAGAAAAGGCCGGGTTCCTTGACCGTTATCGGGTGCCAATAGCATTCGCTTTTTTTTCAATTTTTATTATCGAAGATTTTTTTGAAATCACCCAGCCCCACAGCCCGATAGCCTTCTGGGGATCCATCGGCCTGCTGATTGTCTTGTGCGGAGCACTCCTAAGGCCGTGGGCGGCAGGCGTTATCCGCAGGAAGGGTTTTCTGGCAGTTATGAAGGAAAAGGCCCTGTTCTTTGACCGTTACCGCATACCCATAGCATTTGCCTTTTTTTCAATTTTTATCATCCATGAAATTTTTGAGGGAACCCGGCCCCACAGCCTGATAGCCTTCTGGGGATCCATCGGCCTGCTGATTGTCTTGTGTGGAGTGTTTCTGAGGTCATGGGCGGCAGGTATTGTTCGAAAGAGAGATTCTCTGAAAGCTGACGGCTCCTGTTTCTTTACCAGGCACCCGGCATTATATATTGGTTCTTTCCTGATCGTACTTGGTTTCTGCATTATACTGAATGATATTGAAGATATATTCCTCGTTCTCATAATGATTCCTGTGATATGTTTCCCAAAGATGCGGCAGCAGGAATCTGAACCTGCTCAAAAGCTTAACGGGAAATGGGATAGGTATGTGAAAAATACGTTCTTCTTTTTCCTTGAAAAACTTCCTCTTAACCGGCGTTCCCGCTGGTCATTGAAACAGTGGATATATCATAGAGAATACCAGGCTTTTGCTACCAGCTTGTCTGCATTAATTTTAATGGAATCTTACGGACAGCTGCTGCTTTCGTAACCGGAATGTTTTGACTCCCCCAATCCTTTTTCCTCTATGCCTAAGTTGTCAAGCCTGTCTTTTGGGAAGGGTTTTTATTCTAATACATTTAATTAATGTGAGTTGCAATGGTTTAAGCCTGTTTAATATGGACAGGCTGTTTCTTTATCTGAAGAAATTTCATAGGATTTAAAATAATACTTGACATAAATACTCAGGTATACTAATGTAGCAATGAAACATCCGTAGGGCTTCCTCTTTCCTTCCTTTAAATCTCCTTTCCGGGAGGAAGAGGAAGTCTGTATTTAAACTATATTAAAATTTTAATAAAACCATAGATAATACTTGGCTAAAATAATTCGTGATATTAATACCTGCCTTCCTTTCTTACGAGTAGAGGGTAATGGCTTCTTTTTCCCTTGTCCTTTCCTATTTCTCAAAACTTTTCAGTAGGGAAGGGAAGCCAATACCTTCGAAAGTTTCGCTCAATCTAAATTCTTTAAACATCGTTCCGGTCTTTCCTCTAATACAACATGTTTAAACTTATTTAAAAAATCATGAAATCTGTCCTTTTATGGGTTGTTGATTTTATTATTTTTTTGTAATAGAATATTTCTTACAGGGTTTTTGTTGTAAATATAAACAGATAAGAGGAGAAAAAAACATGTAAGCGGAAAGGCTGTTTCAGCATTTATCAGAAAACAAAAAAATGAGGGCTTTTAAAATGAACGGGCCAGAATGGCTTTCTCAATTAAGGCAGTACGAAGGGGCTGATGTTAAAAAATCTATCATTCAGATAATAACATCTTTTGTCCCCTATCTGGCATTGATGACAACAATGTTTCTTATGTACAATTATGGCTATCCCTACTGGATTGTATTGTTGCTATCGCTCATTGCCAGTTTCTTTCTTGTGAGAATATTTATCATTCTTCATGACTGTTCGCATAATTCCTACTTCGACTCACCCCGCGCCTGCTCTGTTGTGGGTCACATCTGCGGTATCTTGACTTTTAGTTCTCCGTCTGACTTCCGGCATACTCATGGTACCCACCATGCCACTGTTGCAAACCTGGAAAAGCGGGGCACCGGCGATATATGGACGATGACCGTTGATGAATACCGATCTGCCGGCAGATGGAAAAGATTTGTGTATCGGGTATCCAGAAACCCGTTTGTCGTTTTTGGAATCGGTTCCTTCATTCTATTTCTTTTATGGAATAGAATACCCCCAAAAAATGCGCAAAAAAAGGTTTTCTTCAGCATAATCTTTATTGACATCATAATCGCTTTAACCATTGTTGCCGCTTTTTTCACAGTAGGGATTAAGTCTTATCTTGCTGTGCAGCTTCCTGTTCTTTGCATGGCGGCGTCTATGGGGGTATGGCTGTTTTTTGTACAGCACCAGTTTGAAGATGTGTACTGGTCCCACAATGAGGACTGGGACCCGTTCAAGGCGGCAATGAAGGGGTGCTCATTTTATAACCTGCCCGGCCCTTTGCGATGGTTTTCCGGTAGCATAGGATACCACCATGTGCATCACTTGAGACCCAGGATTCCCAATTATAATCTCAAGAAATGCTATAGCGATATATCCGGACTTCAAGAGATCAAACCCATCAGCCTGTGGAAAGGATTTAGATCTGTATTCCTTCATCTATGGGATGAGAAGACAGGAAAGCTTGTCAGTTTTTCAAGAGCCAAAAAAATATACAGCAGCGGGGGCATGTCACCTACCCTTTGACAGGCTCGGGAACAATGAAAGAGCAGAGATCTTTCAACACATTAAACAGCTGAAAACAGCAGTGATGTCTGAACTGTTTGATTAATAGAAACTTATCATCTTTTCTCCTCTGCCCGGCCTAAAACCTTACCTTTTCATGGAAAAAGGTTGATACTTTGCAATCGGCTTACCATTCTTAGTAGTAGACGATTTAATTGAAAATCAAACAGGAGACAAAAAATGTCAGATAAAATAGTAAATGTAGAAGAGATTGAAGCAAGAAGAAAAAATGCAAAAAGAGACCTCGAGACGAAAATAGGATGCGGCGATATTGAGAAATCAGTTCACGATGACTACGATTTTCTGAACAAAGATTAAATAAAAAAGCAATCAAACTAAAAAGGCAGGGCTATATAAGCCCTGCCTTTTTTTATTCTCCGGTCATTTTCAGGCAAGCTGTCCGCATCGATCCAGTTCTTCAACGGTTTCGCTTACCAGACTATCCATCAACTCTCTAACGGATACAATCTCTTTTATTTTTGAAACATTTTTTCCGGCAAAAACAACGGCATTCTCTATATCGCCGCATACAGCATTGAATAAGGCCTCGGCTATGCAGTAAGGGGCCGTTCTGGGGTTACAGCTTCTTAAGCACTGGTAGTTGCATTTAAAAGGAATCTTTTCCCCGTTCATGACCTTATCGATAAATTCGGTCCTTATAGCTCTTCCCGGCATACCAACAGGGCTTTTGATAATAATGATGTCTTCTTCCTTAGCGTTGATATACAGTTCTTTAAATCTCTCAGAAACAGTGCATTCAAAGGTAGTAACAAATCGTGTTGCTACCTGCACGCCCTTTGCGCCCATTTGAAGGAATCTGGCAATGTCCTGTCCGTCGAATATCCCTCCCGCTGCTATAACAGGCATATTGATATTGTAATCCTTTTCATATCCATTTGTAACTTTCAACACTTCTGTCAGTAAAGTTTCAAGCCCGTCCCTGTTATGCGATTTCAGGTCATCAAATTTAAACCCCAAATGCCCGCCTGCCAGAGGACCTTCCAGAACAATAGCGTCGGGAAAACGGTTATAGCGTTTTTTCCATGTTTTGATTATAATATTGGCTGCCCTTGCTGAGGAAATGATCGGTATCAGCTTTGTCGGGGAGTTATCGATAATTTCCGGCAATTTCAAAGGAAGACCCGCCCCGGAAGCAATAAAATCAGTCTTTTCTCTTACAGCAGTTCTGGCCAGATCATCATAATTGCTCACAGCCACCATTAAGTTAACTCCGACAACTCCGTCTGTGAGTTTCTTGGCCATGCGTATCTCTTTTATCAGGGATTCTCTTGAGGCTTTAGTGAAATTCGTTTGGTTCTCTTCGGTTCCATAACCGAGACCTATGCCGGCTATGGTTCCCGCTCCGCCGCATTCAGCAACGGCAGCGCACAGGGGAGCTGTGGAGACTCTAACCCCCATGGCACCCTGGACGATCGGTATCTCTATTTCCAGATCCCCGATAATAAGCGGTTCTAATTTTTTGTTCATAACTTTTTTCTTTCCAAAAAATCCCAGATACTTGTAAAAAGGAAGGTTTTTGAAGATCATAGTTTTAGGAAGATTAAGGTTATCGGACTATCTCCTCAGGGCTTACAGTCATAATTTTGAGTCACCCAATCTTTTATTCAGTTGCTGATAGCATATACTATTTTTTTTGTTTGTCAATCGATTATTAGAAAAAAATGTGTTTTGACCGTTTTCATAAATCCCTTATTCTTAACCCGATCCAACACACAAAAATCGTCTAAATTTTTATTTATCAATAATATTAAAATAAATTAATCTCGACTTTTTCAGCATTCCCGGCCGATAATTGGTTTTCTGCGTATTTTTCACTCCACTTCATCTCCAGGGTCTTGTGTAAACGATCTCTCCTCCCATAATCCTGGCAGGAAACACCGGAAAGCTTATATTGTGCTCACCCGGCTTTGCATTAATATCCCCGAAAACCCCTGTATAGGTGAATCCTTTTTCCAGTATGCTCTTTATATTTTTTCGGGACATCTCCTCATCTTCCAAAAGGCCTGTTATGATCTTTATAAAGTCATAGCCGTTCGCCGCATAATGAGTAAAGGGCTTTTGATAGGCCTTCTCGAATTTTTCTTTTGCCTCCTTGGCAAAGATATAGTTTTGGTTGTAAATCAAAGGTGCCGCAACATATACACCGTCTGCTTCCGGGATGGTCCTAAAAGCATGAGAGGTGGCCGCATGCGAGGCAAGAATGTGTCCCTGATAATTCTCCTGCCTCAACTGCTTAAATACTTGCTTAAGGAGGGAAGGATAACCCACAGCAAAAACGGCCTGCATGTCTTTGAGTTTTTTTATCTGTTCTCTGAAATCAGAGCTTTTCAATTCAAAGGATTCACTGCGGACCGTTCCGCCTGTTTTTTTAAATCCCTTTCCAAGGCTTTCAAAAAGAGAGATGCCGTAATCATTGTTTAAATAAAGAATGCCCAGCTTCCTGACTTTTAATTCTTTCAGGATCGCAAGAATATTCGTCGCTGAAGTAATTGATGTCGGATAATATCTAAAAACCCATTCTTTTCCCTCTGTAACTTTTTCACTTACTGTGACAAGGCAGGCCAGAACAACCCTGTTCTTCTCTGCCAGAGGCGCAAGCTGCATAGAGACAGAACTTAAGCTCGAGATATAAAAAAGAGGCCGATGGGCTTTTTCGATTCTGTTAAAGACCTTTTTGGCCTCCTCTGGACTGGCTTTGCTGTCCTGGAAAATCAATTTTATTTTTTTTCTATTGACCCCGCCCCATGAATTGATTTCCTGTGCAGCCAGAAGCATACTGTCCCGAAGATCCAGCCCGATATATGATTCCCGCCCTGACAGCGGGATAATAGCCCCTATCTTAATCGGATCTTCCTTTTTCAGTTGCAGAAGAAAAAACAGGGCAAGGGCTGTTGCAATCAACGCCACGCCAATAATGATAATCCCTTTAGAACCAAATTTTTTTTGATCCTCAAACCCCTTTTTCACTCTTCATCTCCATACTGATAATTTGAATCTTCTTAATTATCAGGCGCAGGCAAAAAACTACAATAAGAACAGTCTGGTTTAGCGTAAAAGGAACAGTGGTCTTTTATAATACTGTTTCAGCGGGATTGCTTCAAGTATTAATTGCATTTTGCAATTATGAAATGGGGAAAGGGACATCCTTTCAAGAGAAGTTCGGTTTCCCGGTCTTTTTGTTGTGCTGACGGCTTCCTTCCTGGTCTCTCCCGAGCTCAAATCGAGGTCAACCAGTAAATCATTAATTCTCACTGCCTTCAAGCTTGTAGCCTTTATCTTTTAATAGCCGTATACAGGCATCAACCGCTTTATCATAATACAGGGTACCTCTATTCGAAGAAATCTCTTCTAGGGTTTTCTCCAAAGAACAGGCCGGGCGATAGGGCCGGTGGGTAGCCATGGCTTCAACCACATCGGCTACGGCAAGAATTCTTGCTTCAATGATAATTTGTTCGCCGGAAAATCCCGAAGGGTAACCAGAGCCGTCCATTCTTTCGTGATGCTGAAAAATTGCCTCGGCGATCGGCCAGGGGAATTTAACATGCTGAATAATATCATAGCCGACCTGGGCATGAGTTTTAATCAATTCAAATTCAAGGGTGGACAAAGTGCCCGGTCTGTTAAGGATCTCTGCGGGGATGTAGACCTTGCCAATATCATGGATAAGCCCTGCAAAGTGAATTCCTTCAATTTTTTCTTCAGCAAGCCCCATCTCTTCGGCAATAGCGGATGCAAGTCTCGCAACCCTTTTCTGATGTCCTGCCGTATAGGGGTCTTTTGCCTCAAGAGTCATACCGATAAGCTGAATGGTCTCCTTAAGGGCATTGAGTATTTTTTTTGTATGGAGTTGCTTCATGATTTCTTTTTCACCCTCAATCAGCTTATATTGCCTGACCCCCGATGAGATAGCCTGTTTCAATGTCTCTACCGGACAGGGTTTCAGAAGAAACCTGAAGATATTCCCTTCGTTAACAGCCCCTATCGACGTTTCCAAATCGGCATTGCCCGTAAGCATCATCCGCACACTTTGAGGAGCGATCTCTTTTACACGAGAAAGGAATTCAATGCCGTCCATACCCGGCATTTTTAAGTCTGAAATAATCACTGCATAAGAACCGTTCGATTGAATCATCTCCAGCGCTTCTTTTGCTCCGGACGCAGTATCAATACGGAAATCTTCTGACAGATGGCGCTGGTAGGACTTTAAAAGATTATCGTCGTCATCTACCAGAAGGATTTTTGTAGATATCATTTTTTCTCCTTTTCAATATTTCGTTATCCCGGTCTGCTTTTTCAGACAGTCTCATATTTCTATCAATATGCGGTTCTTTAAAAATGTTCTTTTGTTTTACCTTACCAGTGCTGCCTTATCTGTTAAGGGCACGAGCACTTTAATGGGTTCTTTGATTTTCGTAGTATAAGAAAAGCTGGACAGGCGCTTGATCATCGTCCGGCTGACCTCCTGTCCTTTTGACATCAGCATCAGACCGTCCCGGCTTGTAATGTCTTCATTGAGAATCATCTGTTCCTTGAGTTCTTTTACGGAAACACTTCTGATTTCGTACTTCGACTCAATTCCTATAATCTCCTTCAGCGAAGTCAATGCGGAGGGATCATAAAAACCTGATCGCTCTTCAAGACGGCCCAGAGCTTTTCCCTTCGAAAATCCTGAAGTGACCAGCATATCGAAATCAAGGGCAACCTTCAGGATCCTCGCTCCCAAAGGAATATCCTTACCCTTCCGCTGATCATGAGGAATTCCGGAACCGTCATATAATTTTTCCTGATACGCAATGATTTCAGCAACCTCCTCCATTCTCGGTATTTTGGAAAGCAAATCCGATGCAATGCTCGGGTGCATATTGAAAAGCTGCGATTCTTCTTCTGTAAGATTCTGTCCAATGTAGATTTTATTCAATACATTCTCGGGCAAAATAATACAGCCGATCTGTGAAAGCATTGCCGCTGTTTCGATTTTCCATGCATCGGGCTCTTTCATCTCATATGCGATCTCCCTCACATAACGTGTGATTCTTGAGGCACGTCCGCAGGCTTCGGGGTTAAGCAGCGACAGGACCTCGCTGAGAACCTTAATGCTGCCGCTGAGTGTCTTCTCAAGAAGCTCCTTTTCTGCGTTAATCAATCTGTTCTGTTCAATTCCTACATTCAGAGCCTGTTTGAGAACTTCCGGCATACACGGTTTGGTCAGAAGCCTGAAAACGTTCCCTTCATTTACTGCTTTTGTAGCTGTTTGTATATCAGCGTAGCCCGTAAGCATCATGCGCACACTCTCCGGGGAGACCTCTCTCACCTGGGAAAGAAATTCAACCCCATTCATCTTGGGCATTTTAAAATCCGATACAACAACCGCATAAGGACCGTTAGCCCCGATCTTTTCTAACCCTTCCTGACCCCCAAGTGCGGTATCTATGTGAAAATCTTCTTCCAGATGACGCCGGGACGATGCCAGAAGATTGGGGTCGTCATCGACCATAAGAACTTTTTCATTCATTGTTAGATCCCTCCTTCATGGTTTCCTTACATGCCTTTGCCCACTGAGCAGGCTTATCTGCAAGACCGAGTCTTGAAAGATAGTTAAGGCTTATTTTACGCTTTGCTTCTTTCTTGCCATTTGAATTCTTATCATTTTCCAGAATATTACCCGCGTACACAGCAGTTAAAGGCGAAAAAGTATCGTGAGGACATTTTTCCGGGCAGTGGTGAAAGGCAATAGCTTCAATAATGGGATTGGTCATTCCCCAGATACTCATCAGATAAGCGCCCACTTCTGTATGCGTGTTGCCAAACACTTCTTTTTCAGCCTGCCACAGCTCTATTTCTTCACTTTCTAATAAATCTATGACTTTTTTATATTTTTCAGGAAAATTAACAGCAAGCACCAGCTTTCCAAGGTCGTGCAGCATGCCCGCAATAAAAGAATGGGTTATCACGGCTTCTTCCTGTTCTTCTTTTTCGGCTATCACCTTTGCCATGCCGGCAGTTGATATGCAGTGGCCGTATAATTTCTTTATGGAGAATCCCGGAAGAGAGGTGCCATCGTATTTGGCAAAGACTTTAGCAGTAATGGTAAGCGCTTTAACCACCTCAAGCCCGAGAAGCTTTATGGCTTCTTCCTGGCTGGAAATATACCTGGAGATGCCGAAGTATGGGGAATTGACCAGATGGAGAATCTTTGTGGTTATTCCTACATCCTGCGATATGATTTTCACAATATTCTTTAGTGATGCATTGGGCGATTCCAGCTCCTCAATGAGCTGTGTATGGATCTCCGGAATACTGGGAATGATTTGCATCCCGCAGATTATTTCCCTTAGCTCATTACTTTCTAACACATCACGAAGGGTAAAAATAGAGTCTATTTTTGATTTTAAGGTTTCAAAATTGCACGGTTTGGCAATATACTGATGCCCTGTTTTGACTAATTTTAGAACCATATCCCTCTCTGTTGTCCCTGTCAGGACAATTCGTATAATCCTGGGAAAGCGTTCTTTGACCTCAGACAGTAACTGGTCTCCATCCATTCCCGGCATTCGCATGTCTGTTATCACAATGTCGAACGTCTTGCTGCCTAAAATGTCCAGAGCTTCCTTTCCGCTTGCAGCAAATTCGATATGCCATTCGTTTTGCATATCGTCTAATGCCCTTTCAATCCCCTTAAGGATTTTCTTTTCATCATCCACAAAAAGAATTCTTTTTTTCATGCTTCTTCCCTCTGTTTTTCTTCCTGGTTGAGCGGAAGGCAAATAGTAAAGGTTGTTCCTTTTCCCTCCTCCGTATCAACGCTTATCTCCCCACCATGTTTGCCCACTATCACCGAATGCGCTATCGACAGGCCCTGACCTGTTCCCTTGCCTACATCCTTTGTCGTGAAAAATGGATCAAATATCCTCTTCCTAACCTCCTCCGGTATGCCTGAACCGGTATCGCTGATCTTAATCTTGACCCAGCCGTTCTCCCTCTCAGTGCTAACCCTGATAACTCCTTTTTCATCAGACCCCTCTTCAATAACATTGGAAATAGCATGGGCTGCATTTGTAATGATGTTCAAAATCGCCTGGTTAAACTCCCCGGGCAGACAGGGCACCAGAGGAAGATCGCTGTCAAAATCGGTCAGCATCTCCGCTACATACTTCCATTCATTACGCGCAACAGTAATTGTGCTCTCAATCGCTTTGTTAAGATCGGTGCTTATCTTCTCTTCAACTCCAGGGTGCGAAAACTCCTTCATGGCCTGCACGATCTTGATAACCCGATCTATCCCCTCAAGAGACTGCGAAATCGCCTCGGGAAACTCTTCTTTTAGATAATCTATCCTGGCTTCTTCAATAAAGGATTCTACCTCCTTTACCAGTTCTTCTGTGAGGCTCTTCGACTTGCTCGCTTCTAAAACCTCTCTGCTCTTTTCGACAACATCGAACAGACGGCTCATCTTCTTCTTGATAAAATGGGTGTTATCATTGATATACTGCATCGGAGAGTTGATCTCGTGCGCAATCCCGGCTGCCAGCTGGCCAATCGATTCAAGCTTCTGAGACTGGGCCAGCTGATTCTCCAGTATCTTCCGATCGGTTATGTCCGCCCCCATAATAAGGAGACCGGGGGCCTGGTCGGATTCGTTTTTGATAGGGTTAATGGTCAGACCTAAAAGTTTCTCTTTTCCGTCCGGGTGCTTATAGGTCAGATCGTCTACATTGACTTTGCAGCTTTTCTCTCGACACATTGAAATGGCACCTCTGATTCTGTCCCATTCCCATTCGATACCGGATTCGCTCAATTGCTTCCCGATAACATCGGGCTCGGCAACGCTGAAGACCTCTTCAGCTCTCTTGTTCCACTTGGTGATACGGTCTTCGGAAGACACTCCGATGAGAATCGATGTAATGGAAGTAAAAAGCTGTTCAATTTCCGAGTGAGCCAGCTTTAAGTTCTTTTCCGCCTGCTTGCGCTCGCCGATCTCTTTCTCCAGTTTTTTAAACAGTCTGGCATTCTGAATAGCGATAGCAGCCATATCAGCAAAGGACGATAACAGTTCTGCATCCTTTTGTGTAAATCTTTTCGCTTCTTTTGAGCAGACATTGATCACACCGACAACATCATGCCCCCTCATCATGGGGACCCCGAGAAAGGATTGGAAGCCATATTTTTCTGCAATCTCTCTGTGTTCAGGGATATGTCTTGGGTCATTGGGATAATCATCCGAAATAACAGGCTTCCCCTCTTTTGCGATCAGGCCGCTTAAGCTTTCTCCAATATTTAACTTCTCTTTCTGCATCATTTTTGTACCTTCTTCAGTACCGCCGCCCCGAACCAGATAGTTTCCTTCTCTTAACCTGTAAAAACAGGTATCAGTATTAAGAAGCATCGCTGCCTGTTCGGCGATCCAGGGGAGAAGCTCTGTAATATCGATAATAAAATTAAACTGCCTGCCTAATTCATTTAACATTTTTAGCTGTTCCGCTTTATCCTGGAGGTTCTTTTCCGCCTGTCTCCGCTCGCCGATCTCTTTTCCCAGCTCTCCAAACAGCCTCTGGTTATCAAGAGCTACGGCAGCCATGTCGGTAAAGGAAGATAAAACATCTATATCATTTTGATTGAATTTTCTTTTTTTCTTTGAAATAACATTAACAATTCCTATAACTTCCCCGCTGCTCATAATAGGAACACAAAGAAAAGAGCAAAAACCGAATTTTTTGGCCAATTCCCTGTGTTTTTTTAGAAACCTCTCATCGTTATGCAGGTCTTCCGAGGTTACGGGCTTTTTATCTTTCGCTACCAGACCGCCCAGGCTTTCTCCTAACTTGATTCTCTTTTTTTTCATAATCTTAACGGCTTCTTTTGTGCCGCCCTTTAAAACCAGCTCATCACCTTCTCTTAATCTAAAAAGGCACCCATCAGCTTCTAAAATCTCCGCGGCCTTTGTAGCCATCCATAGAAAAAATTCATCGTTTAAAACCATCGAATTCATTTTTTTGCTTAAGTGAGTCAGTGTTTTGAACTTCTGCTCCGCCTGTTTACGTTCGGTAATATCTTCTCCTGAGCTGAGGATACCGATAATATTTCCTTCATCGTCCCTTATTACTGTATTGTGCCAGAGAATGATTCTTTCCCTGCCATCCTTAGTTAAAACGGGATTTTCATAACGGTCAGTCAGAAAAGTTTCACCGGCTAATATTTGTTGAAAAAGATCTTTTATGCCCGCTTTTACTCTCTGGGGAAGAAAATTATCGAACCAGTTTTTCCCGATAACCTCTTCTGAGCTATAGCCCAAAATATCGCAGCCCCTTCTGTTAATAAGGCTTACCTTCTGGTCCTTATTGATAACAAGGAACACGGTCGCCGCAATATCGAGATATTTCTGGAGTTTGTTCTTTTCCTTTTTAACCGTTTCCTCAAAACTTTTTCGCTCTGTAATATCCTTGAAATCCTTCAGGATGCCGAGTATTTCACCATCAGAGCCATAAAAAGGGGTTGCGGCCATGATACAGGTAAGCTTTTTGTCGTCTTCCTTTTTAAACTCCATCTCTTCCTGAATTACGCTTGAACCGTTGAGAATCAAAGACATTGGACAATTGGGAGTATGGCAGGCCGAGCTGGGAGAGACCTCATAGCACTTTTTGCCAATACATTCTTCATTGCTTATGCCAAAGAGTTTTAAAAAAGTCTTGTTCACCTTTTGGATGTTTAAATCTTTATCAATCAAACATATTCCGTCGGCTGATGTATTAAATATCTGTTCGAGTTCTTGATTGACAACTTTCACCTTTTCCTCTGCGCCTGTGCGCTGCTCAATCTCTGTTTTAAGATTGTCGTGCGTATTAACGAGCTTTTGCTCCAGCCGCCCGACAAAGAAGAAAAAGAAATAGTAAAGCAGTCCGCTGATGACAAAACTGATTAAGATGGCAAACGCTAATAGTATATTAAAAACAGTTGTCCTGTTCGTAACATCTTTCAAAGCAACAATGTCACCGACTTCATAACCGCCGGCATCAAAAAGATGAATAAAGCCGCCTCGATATTTCTGGTCGTTTTCCGAGATTTTAAATTGATGCTCAAGTTCTTCGTATTCAGCATGGTCGGCGTCCAGATATTTTTTCAATTGTAGAGGGGTTTTTGACATGGTCTGGTCAATCACAACAAAATCCTTAAACTGATCCCAGTCTCCTTTTTTCCCCATTATTTTCAGGCCGCGCTTCCAGTATTCGCGGCTGAGAAAGGATTTTTTAATCACAAAAAAGAGTTCAGTATCAGTAGCTTCTTTGATATGCGACGTGATATGCTCAATCCCTTTGCCGAGCTCAATATAACCGACCAGTTTTCCGTTAATCCGCCACGGATGAACAACACGAAGCACAAAATTGCCAAGCGTTCCAAGCTCAATTCCGGATGCTATTATTCCCCTTCCTACAGCCCTATCCATGGTAGACCGCATTATGTAATCTCCATAGAACTCCGGACTGTGAACACGTAAAAAACTGGTTCTTTCAGGATCAATGAAATTGAAGTGCGTGATCCGATATTGAGAGCTGATTTTTTTGAAAAGCGGGCCCGCATAATTTAAAAGCATTTTCCGGTCTTTTAGCAGCCAGGCCTTCTGTAGATTTTTATCTTCTTTTAAAGAACCGACCAGTTCCCCCATCAGCAATGTGTCATCTTTAAGCTTTTCCTTGAAAATTTGCTGAATGCTGTAAAGCTGTGACCGGGTTTCTCTGTCGATATTCCAGCTCTGGAGATAGTGGACCCCGATGATAAAGAATATCAGCATTATCATCAACGATATCCCGAGCGGGACAAGAATGCGCTTTTTGATTTTTTCTTCAAACATAAGGCGTCAGTTCAATAAAGAATATGGTGCTTTGGGATTTTGACTAGCATCAACCTTTCTGGGACGATTACTTCTTGCCAGCCAACACTGAAGTTGTTTATATGCAAAATATGTTCCAATCCGGCAAACTGCGACAAAAAAACAGCCTGTCAAAATTAGCCCAAAATGTCAGATACTTATGTCAAACAGGACCGCTCCTGCCCGCCGAGGTTCGGATAATCGTGATTTTTTTATCGGCGTCGTTGACAAATAGTAATCACTACTATATAGTATTGACTTGTTAACAAATAAAGTGGCCTTTTGGGATCGTTTTCATCGGAAATGTACTGACCGGCATGACTGTTTCGGGTCTATTTTATGGAAACAAATTATAGACTTTTTAAACAATTAGTGCCAAAATATTAACGTTCTTTTCAAAATTCAAAGCAGTTCACCCTGCTAAACAGGAAAGAATATCAATCTTTTCCAAGAAAGGAGGCATCTCATGCCAAAAGGTTTTTTAAGTTTCTTGAAGGGGGATGCTTGAGATCACGGCTTCTTATCCTGCCTGCGCCCACCCGCAGGCTCATTATGAGCTTTTTTGCGAGAATTATTAAAATCTAAGTAAAAATATTTTAAAAGAAAGGAGGAAACTCTATGAAAGAAGATAGCAAGTGCCCGGTAACGGGCAAAACTAGCAGTCACGCAGCCAGCCGTGGCACATCGAACCGGGACTGGTGGCCGAACCAGTTGAACTTTAAAATTCTTCATCAGCACTCTTCCATGAGCAACCCTATGGGTGAGGAGTTCAACTACGCGGAGGAATTCAAAAAACTCGATTTTGCGGCCTTGAAGAAGGACCTCTATGAGCTGATGACCGACTCCCAGGAATGGTGGCCCGCTGATTACGGTCACTACGGGGGACTCTTCATCCGGATGGCATGGCACAGCGCAGGCACATACCGCCTGGGAGACGGCCGCGGCGGGGCAGGGTCCGGCAACCAGCGCTTAGCGCCCCTCAATAGTTGGCCGGACAACGTGAACCTCGACAAGGCGCGCCGTCTGCTTTGGCCGATCAAGAAGAAATACGGCAACAAGATCTCCTGGGCCGACCTCATGATCCTCACCGGCAACTGCGCCCTGGAGTCGATGGGATTCAAGACCTTCGGCTTCGGCGGTGGACGTGAGGACATCTATGAGCCGGAAGAAGACGTCTACTGGGGTTCTGAAGAGGAATGGCTGGCTACGAGTGACAAACCCAAGAGCCGTTATAGCGGCGACCGGGACCTCGAGAATCCCCTGGCGGCCGTACAGATGGGCCTGATCTACGTGAACCCGGAAGGGCCGAACGGCGAGCCGAATGTGCTCGCCTCCGGCAAGGACGTTCGAGAAACCTTCGCACGCATGGCCATGAACGATGAAGAGACCGTCGCCCTCGTCGCCGGAGGACACACATTCGGCAAATGTCATGGGGCAGGCGATGCGACAAATGTTGGCCCTGAACCGGAAGCCGCCCCTATCGAAGAGCGGGGTCTCGGGTGGAAGAGCAGCTTTGGCAGAGGCAAGGGGGGTGACACCATTAGCAGCGGCATCGAAGGTGCATGGACGTCGAACCCGATCAAGTGGGATATGGGCTATTTCGATGTGCTGTTCGGCTATGATTGGAATCTGGTGAAAAGTCCTGCCGGTGCTAACCAGTGGGTTCCGGCCAATGTGGATGAAAAGGATATGGCGCCTGCCGCTCACGATCCCTCAAAAAAGGTTACAACCATCATGACCACGGCGGACCTCTCTCTGAGGATGGATCCGATCTACAAGCCGATCGCGAAGCGGTTCCACGAGAACCCTGAGGAATTCGCAGATGCCTTTGCCCGGGCGTGGTTCAAACTGACCCACCGTGACATGGGTCCTCGTTCACGTTATCTCGGTCCAGAAGTTCCAGACGAAGAACTCATCTGGCAAGACCCTGTTCCGGCAGTCGATCATGAGCTGATCGACGCGCAGGATATAGCCGACCTCAAAAGAAAAATCCTTGCCTCGGGCCTGTCGGTCTCGCAACTGGTCTCGACGGCCTGGGCTTCGGCATCCACGTTCCGTGGCTCCGACAAGCGCGGCGGTGCAAACGGTGCGCGCATTCGTCTTGCCCCGCAAAAGGATTGGGAAGTCAACCAGCCTGAGCAACTTGAGACTGTGCTGCAGACCCTTGAAGGGATCCAAAACGAGTTCAACAGCGCGCAGTCGGGCGGGAAGAAGGTTTCGCTCGCCGACTTGATTGTCCTGGGTGGATGTGCTGGTGTCGAGCAGGCTGCGAAGAATGCCGGTCACGATGTGACCGTTCCCTTCACGCCGGGACGCACGGATGCGTCGCAGGAGCAAACCGACGCGGTGTCATTCGCCGTACTCCAACCGGCTGCTGACGGGTTCCGTAACTATCAGAAAACCAAATTCGCTGTAACGGCAGAGGAAATGCTGCTTGATCGGGCGCAGTTGCTAACGCTGACCGCTCCCGAGATGACGGTTCTTGTTGGCGGCATGCGAGTCTTGAATGCCAACTTCGGACAGTCCCAGCACGGCGTCTTTACCAATCGGCCAGAGACGCTCACCAATGACTTCTTCGTGAATCTGCTCGACATGAGCACGACGTGGAAGGCAACCTCGGAAGACGAAGACGTGTTCGAGGGTCGTGATTGCGCTACTGGCGAACTCAAGTGGACCGGCACCCCTGTCGATATCAGATTCGGTTCGAACTCCCAGCTCCGTGCCCTTGCGGAAGTCTACGGGTGTGAGGATTCCCAGGAGAAGTTTGTTAATGACTTCGCCGCAGCCTGGAACAAGGTGATGAACCTTGACCGCTTCGATCTCGCCTAATCGTAGCATAAACGTCTTCGAGGGTTTCTGAGCGTATTCTGGACTGCAAATGGGACCATTAAGAAGAGGTAACCGACACGAACTGACGGAAGTTTCGAACATTCACGGAGGCTATTAGCAAAATATGAGCGTGGCGTTTCAATACCATATGAAACGCCGCGTTTTTCTTGCCAATATGTCGCAAGAAGAAAGGGCAGAAGCCACTAACTAAAAAAGGGAGAGACGATATTCAATCGTCTCTCCCTTTTTGCATTTTAAGGCAGGATTCGGGTCACTATAATTTACGGTTTCAGTCCCTTTCTTTGAAAGGATTCTTCACAATCTTATTGCTCAATACTTTCAGTCCTGCTGAATTGATACAGATTTCCATTCAGAGTATATGTCCAGCATATGATGGGCACCTTCTCTTCTTCCGCTTCCCGAGCCTTTCATACCCCCGAAGGGGAGCTGTATCTCTGCGCCCACACAGGCAGTATTGACAAAAACAGAACCGGCTTCAATATCATGGACAAACTGCATGGCTCTGTTAATATCTTTTGTGAAAATCGCGGCGGTCAAGCCGTATTTAATATTATTGGCTGTTTCCAAGGCATGGGAGAGGTCTTTTGCCGGCATAATGGATGCAACCGGGCCGAAGGTTTCTTTCTGGGCTATGCTCATGTCCGGCGTTACAGAGGTTAACAGTGTCGGTTTGTAAAACAATCCCCTGTCCAGACCGTTCTTCGTTTCTCTCTCACCGCCGCATAAGAGCTTTGCCCCCTCTTTCAGGGCAGTTGAAACATCCTCATGAATATTGCACAAACGCTCTTCATTGATGATCGGCCCTATATCTGTACCTTTATCCAGACCGCTTCCGAGCTTTAATTTGTTGGCCCGCTCAACCAGCTTATCTGTCAATGTTTTTATAATCGGCTCTTCCGCGATAATCCTGCCGGCAGAAGCACAGCGCTGACCGCAGGTGGCGAATACAGAGCGGATAATTCCGTTTATGGCCGAATCGATGTCTGCATCAGAGAGAACGATCACCACATTTTTCCCGCCCATCTCAAGAGATACACGCTTAAACTGTGCCGGGCATTTTTCTGCTATGGCTGTGCCGACCTCTGTCGAGCCGGTAAAAGAGATCAGGGTAACCCCGTCCTGCATCACAAGCGCATGCCCTGCCTTCTCGCCCAGACCCATGACCAGATTAAGAACACCGTTTGGAAGCCCCGCGTATTCAAATGCTTTGATTAGATTGATTGCAGAGTGCGGCGTATCCTCCGCCGGCTTTAATATGACCGTGTTGCCTGTTATCAGTGCCGGCATGACCTTCCAGGCCGGCATGGCCATGGGAAAGTTCCAGGGTGTTATGGCTCCCACAACGCCGATCGGGCATCTCAATGCAAAGACCGTTCTCTTCTCAAACTCAGAAGAAGTGACCATGCCGAGGTTTCTGCGCCCCTCACCTGCACAGAACAGCGTCATATCGATCGTCTCCTGTATGTCTCCCCTGCATTCATCCATGATCTTTCCCATTTCATTGCAAAGATCAAGGGCGAAGCCATCCTTGTTGCCCGTTAAATACTCAACAGCTTTAAATAAAATTTCAGCCCGCTTTGGCGCCGGTGTCTGTTTCCACTCCTTTAATGAATCGCGTGCAGAGGACGCAGCAGACTGAATATCTTTTTCCCCGGATCCGGGAAACAGACCTATTGATTTTCCGTTTGCCGGATTAGTATTTTCTACCCATTCATTCGTCAATGGATCACACCATTTGCCATTGATAAAATTTTGATATCTATTCATGAGATTACCCTCTTGTATGAATAATCTTAATACAAGTGATTTTTTCAAAGAACAGGGCCCCAGTCAATACAATTTTTTAATCGGCTTTTTGGGTTCGTTTTTTTTGGCACGCTAGAAATAAACTTATCACCACTTATCTTTTTACCCATCTATTTTTTCTCTAAAAACCACCTCTTTGGGGTATTGACGAAACAGACAAAAAGAAGATAGATTATTAAGGGCACAAAAATTAATCAGTTGTTATCTGTTCGATTCCCCGGTTCTTTAAATAAGTCGAGAAAAATCTTAAGATGACAGAAGAAAAAGAAAGGCGTCGAGCACCAAGAACTGTTCTACAGTTCTCATATACGGATATATCCGGGGATAAGGCCAAAACCAGGAGAAAGATTCATGATATTTCTCCGCTCGGCATGAGATTTTTCTCTGAAAAGAAGTTCATGAAGGGCTCAACGATTCAGCTTGACCTTTTGCTCCCGAATTTCCGTTCTTTATTAGATATTTCCGGAAAAATCGTATGGTGCAGCAAAAAAAATAAAGAAGGATTTAACACTGGCATGGAATTTCAGGATGACGGCTACAAGAAGGTTCTGGTAGAAGATTATATACACTATATGAAATCAAGAGAGAACCACTACATAGCCGAATAAGTTCAATCAAAAGGTTTTTTTCCTGCTATTCTTAAACTATTTTATTTCATTATCCCGAAATTCTCCTATCAATAATCTGTAAAATTCTGTAAAAATCCATTGCATCGACATCTTCACAACAGTCTTTTTTTGTCCTTGTATTCTCCGATAAATTTGCTACGATGGAAGCGAAGTTGCAAAGTTTAATCCTTTTGGGGAGGTGTTGAGATGGTCAGTTTGAAACAGCTCTTTACGCCTGTGCAATCGATTGAGCCGGAAGAAGCCAAGAAGTTCATGGCCGAAAACAGAGAGGGAACATTCACCCTTCTGGACGTGCGCCAGCCCGGAGAATATGAGGAGGAGCATATCCCAGGCTCCCGGTTAATCCCCCTGCCGGAATTGCATGACTCAGTCAAAAAATTAGACCCGGACAAGCCGGTGCTCATTTATTGAGCTATCGGCGGGAGGAGCCGCGTTGCGGCTCAGTTATTGTCCGGCCTCGGTTTCAAAGAAGTTTACAACGTCAAAGGCGGTATCAAGTCATGGGACGGGGTAAAGGCTGCCGGCCCTAAGGAACTGAACCTGAACATGATAAAAGAAGATGAAACGCCTGCCGGGATAATCATGATCGCCTATGCCATGGAAACAGCTTCGCAGGCCTTTTACAGGGAAACAAAAGAAAAAACTGATGACAGCAGCCTGAATGAGCTTTTGGCGACGCTGGTAGATGTTGAGGAAAAGCATAAAAAAATGCTTGAGGGGCTTCTTTCAAAGGTCGAATCAGCGGATAAAGACTTAAAAACATTGAAAGAAAAGGATTCCGGCTCGACAATCATGGAAGGCGGCTTTGACGTAAAGGGTTTTATGAAAGAAAATGCTGCGTTTTTAGACTCTGTCGAAAATGTGGTCGAACTGGCCATGACCCTTGAAACCCAGTCTCTCGACCTTTATCTTCGTTTTGCGGAAAAAAGCGGTCATCAGGAGACAAAGGATGTGCTGTTCACAATCGCAGAAGAGGAAAAAGGTCACCTGAAATCTCTGGGAAAACTGCTATGAGATAAGGCGGGGCATAAATCAACATCCGCCGGCCAGGAAGCGGGGTTTGCGGAACAAGGGATAAAACAAAAAACCCTTTGACTTATTTTCCCTCTTTGCTGTCTATGGGCAGACGGATGACAAAGGTCGTTCCTTTTCCCGTTTCTGTGTCAAAGCTGACTTCACCACCGTGTTTGTCCACAACAACCGAATGGGTAATAGCAAGCCCCTGCCCAGTACCTTTTCCAACCTCTTTTGTGGTAAAAAAGGGATCGAAAATTTTATTTCTGATCTCTTCAGGGATTCCTGTTCCCGTATCGCTAACTCTGATTTCCGCCCATCCATTATTTCTCTTCGTGCTTATCCTTATTGTCCCTTTATCACCGTTTGAACCATTACCGACAACATCCGAAATGGTGTGTGCGGCATTGATGATAAGATTAAGAATGGCCTGGTTAAACTCTCCGGACAGGCAGAATACATAGGGAAGTCCGGGGTCAAAATCCGTCTTCATATCAGCCACATATTTCCATTCGTTGCGGGCAATCGTAATAGTGCTCTCAATAGCCCTGTTAATATCGGTGCCCACTTTTTCCTCCACTCCGGGATGAGAAAACTCCTTCATCGATTGGACAATCTTGATAACTCTCTCTTGCCCGTCCAAAGATTGCTCAATCGCATCGGGAAGCTCTTCTTTGAGATACTCCAGCCTGGCTTCTTTTCTGACAGATTCCACCTCATGAACAAGCTCGTCTGTTACGGTTCCTGATCTTAAGGCCTCCACCAGTTCTTCGTGCTTTTCAATAACATCAAAAAGGCGGTTTATTTTGTTCTTTAAAAAATACGTATTGTCGCTTATATACTGCATCGGGGAGTTGATTTCATGCGCAATACCCGCTGCCAGCTGACCAACCGACTCAAGTTTCTGGGACTGCACAAGCTGCATTTCCAATTTTTTGTATTCGGTGCTGTTACGCGCACATACGACAATTCCTTCCACATCTCCATTTTCCCCGAAGTAAGGATGGAAAACCGTATCAAGAAATGTTTTCCCCCAGCCCGGGAAGTCAAACCAGGCCTGATACTGGTACGTCTCACCGTTGAGACATATATCTATTTTTGGTTTTATCCTGTTTTCAAATAGTTCCTGTCCGAACACATCAGAAACAGAATGGCCGAGAATGTCCTCATATTTTTTTTGGAACGCTTCTGCATAGGCCCTGTTCAGAGCCCGGTAGATATAATTCTTATCAATGAACGAAAGAAGATCGCTCGAAGTCGAAACAATATTCTCATACCGTTTCCGCTCGGAGCTCTCCTTATGAAGTGCGGCAAACGACCTGTTCAATTCTTCGGTCATTCTGTTAAAAGAATCCGCAAGCAGACCTATTTCGTCAGATGATGTCACAGGAATTTTTTCCTCAAAATCACCGCCGGCTATTTTTGATGTGGCCCTGATAAGCTGGTTGATAGGCCGTAATATGCCCCTGCTGACAAAGAATGCTACAATGAAACCCCACAACACCCCGATACAGACAATGAGACCCAGAACCTTCTGGACCTTGCGGGTGGACAACATCAGCGCTCTGTTGCCCTCTTCGCTCTCTGAGTGGATCTTTTTCATCACTCTTTCGCTTTGATCGATGGCCGCCACTGCTGCATCGCTGAAATGCTTCTCCATCTCCCGCAGTGTCGAACCTGAGCGGTATCCCAAATTCAGCTCAGCGGCGTATGCGGCTGCGGACATCTTCAGTATCCTGGCATTCCTGATCAAATGGTTGATCTCCGCTGAGTGGTTCCTGTCTATCTCGCTTAGCTTCTTGCACTTTGAAATAACGCTTTTGATAAGAGGAGGGATCATGGCTAAGTCGTCTTTTTCCCACCGCGTGAATTTATATAAAATATCGGTCAGCTCAAAAAGAGAGGAATTGATATCGGCATACAGCTGCATTCTGTCTTCATTCTCAATATGAGAGCTCAGCCTGGATACTGTCTTCTCCATGGTCCAGTAGGAAAAGATGCCGAGAGTAAGCAGTATGGATAGGAGCAAACCTATTCCTATGTTCTTTGCCTGTCTGAAAGATAGATTCATATGTATCCTTTATTGCTCCCTGCTAAAACTCAGTGTGATATTATTAAAGACATCCCCGCACCCATACAGGGGATTGGTGAGCTCCTGCCGGGGAATCCCGCCTCCTATCTCTGAAAGGGATATACCGAACCAATATGTTTGTGATACATCAAACTGGACATCGTCGGAATGATTGGTCTTTAATTTACGGGCAAATTCTATTGTCCATCTCCCGTTCTCCCAGTTCCCTTTGGCCCTGACATCAGAACGGCTCCCGCTCGGCTTACGGTTCTGCCAACGGGGCATCGTATCTCTTTTATACTCGATCGGCATGGTAGAATAATAAGTCGGCTCTCCCTCATCCCCCATCCTTAAAAGATACCTTTTCTTCCCTGTTCTGGTAATGATCCTGGTCGCCTTTTTTATTTCTTCTGAGGAAGACACGTGTGATTTATCATCGGCATAGCCGACCGGATCGGAGCGGTCTGCCTTCCAGAACCATATATCTGCTGTATAATTATTGTCTGCGTATATGCTCAGGCCTGCGGGTCCTGACTCCATATTCCATTTGAACACAAAACTGTCTTCCCTCTCTCCCCCCTGCACATACATCTCTTCTTTCCTGTCCCAGTGCCAGGCCTTATGCCTCCTCGACTCGTCGGGATCAACAAATTCGACAAGAAGGAATATCTTCTCTGATGTGTAAAGCGCTTTTATCTGCACATTTACTTTGGCAATATTATCCCAGGCAAAAATGCTCTCCGCTTTCTGCCAGATATCATCTTTCCTGCCGTCTATCTCGGGAGCTTTATCTGTTCTTGCTGCCTTGAGAAAAAGGTCTCCTTGCAGGGCGCTGGGTCCCGGATTTTCACCTTTTACGTGTTCGGCAACATACTCTTCTACGACTTTATAGGAAGGCTTTTCTGTTTTTGCCTGGGCGCTTCCATAAATCAGCAAGCCCAGCATCACTGTGAAAATCATATTGAAGCACACCAATCTCTTTAACATGCACAATTCTCCTTATGATATATGTCTCAATAGAATATATATCGGCTTTTTACTATGAAAGCTTTAATGATATTAATGGCTTAGCTTTAAAATTACGGGGTGTTTTCAGGGAATGATGCGGCAGTTTTTCTTCATGAGGCAATCCGTTGATAAAGATATTCTTAAAAAAGGTATACTGCTACTGTAACAAATTTGTGAATCGAGCGGAAAATGGGGAAAATTAATGATAAAATTTGATTGACATTTCATGCTCTTAGTATATATTTAGTGTCTTTTGATCTCACTAAACAGGAGGCTGTGGTTATGCATCATTATGAAACTGATGAGGTGATCGAGATTGAGTCCTGCCCGGAATGTCAGAAAACCCATTCATACAAGCTTAAGGTTCGAAGATATTTAGTGCCGACCTATATGTCAGAAAGTGATTTCGGCGCAAAACCGATACTGAAGCAATTCACATTCACGTTTCCCTGCCCGAACACTAAAAAAGATTTTGAAACATCATGCACATTAGAGGAAACGGCTACAGAGAAAGCCGAGGACGCTGAAGTTATCGGCCTTGCCGATTAACACAGCAACAAAAAAACCAAACAGACCGGAAAACATCTCTGAGGAAAACTCTATGGGGTTGAAAAGGTTCGGGGTGTTCTTCAATCAAGTCCGGTTTTAATTGGTCTCTGTTTTTAAGTCCGCTCTTTTGAATATGATCTGAAAATCTGTCCCGCCATTGATATTGACCTTTATCTTACTTTTCAGCTCATTTTCTGCCAGAATAGTAACCAGCTGAAATCCAAAAGAATCTGTGCTTTTAAAATCAAAATTTTCGGGAAGACCGACGCCGTTATCCTTCACCCTTAATGCAAGATTATCTCCTTTGACTTTGGAAAGTGATACACTGATCTGACCCTCTTTCTTTCCATTAAAGGCGTATTTGAGGGAGTTGGAAACAAGCTCATTAACAATAAGGCCAAGCGGAATAGCGGTATCGATATCAAGAAAGATATTTTTCACTTCGACCTTTAGCGCAATCTTTTTCGCCTCTTTCCTGTAAGAATTGAAAATGGCTTTTGCGAGTGTCTCTATGTATTCCTTAAGATCAATCCTTGAGAAATCTTTCGTGCGGTAAAGTTTTTCGTGAACAAGCGCCATACTGTTGATACGGTCCTGGCACTGACTGAACACATCGGCGACCTTTTCATCCTTCGTGATTGCAGACTGAAGGGCCAAAATGCTTGAAACGACCTGCATATTGTTTTTAACCCTGTGGTGGACCTCTTTGATAAGAACCCTGATTTTTTCCTCGGAGCGCTTCAGCTCGTCATTTATTAACTCAAGGCTTTTATTTTGATAAACCAGGCCAAGATGGGTTTCGATAAGCCCCTTGAATTGAAGCATAAGCCTTTCAATGGTTTTATTATATCTGTTCTCTTTTGTATCAAACACACAAATTGTTCCAAAAACATCTCCATTCGGCCAGATCAAGGGAAATCCCAGGTAAGAAATCAGTCCCAGTTTTACGCCGGGGCTATTTTTCCAAATCTTATCTTTCAGAGCATTGACTACCCGTAGTTTTTTTCTCTCTTTTATGACCCGCTCACAGTAAAGACCGGTCAAAAGTGCCCGGTCCCCCGCTTTCAAGGGATTGTTTTTCCCTCTGCTGGAGCGCAGCACTTCGAGATAAGGGAAATCAACTCTCATAATGGATGCAGAAGGCAGTTTCGTGACTTCGGTCAATGTATCGACAATGCCCTGCCATTTTTTCAAATCTTTTTCATGTATAACAATATCTTTTGTGTTGAATGGGGTTTTTTTTTGCATTTTTGCTCTCTTTCCGTATTGAAAGCGCTCAAGAACCAGATGGGTCAAAGGAGCCGTCTCTCTCCCACATTTCCCCTTTCTTGATATAGCTGCATCGGTCAAACCATTGCTCATGCCGGGAATATGAATCCTCCTTCCCCCGTTTTTTCAGCTTATAACTATCCCGATATAAATCTAACAACCATTGGACAAAAATCAAGTTCCTGGCAGATTTTTTATTTTATCTCTTTTCTCCTCGCTTTCACGTAAATGCGTTAATCATGAAAAAATTGTTAAACAAAACAGCAAAGGGAATATCAGGCAGGATAGTGTTAGCAGAAAAGAAAAAATAGACACGGGCTTTAAGTTAATCATGTGAACAACAAGGCTTCATCTTTAAAAAGATGGCCGCTTTTCTTAAATATTTCCGGCCATTCTTTCAGATATCCTTTACTTTTCCTCCTCCCAGTAAACATATCGAGCTCTTCCATAGGGCACCCTGACAACCGACTGAAAGACCTTGATATGCTGCTCGGCCATAATGCTCCATGTGCTGTGCTTCTTTACATATTCCTTCATGTTGTTTTGTAATGTCCGGTAGAGGCCGTCATCTTTAAGAACCTTGATAATATTTTTAACATATTCTCCGTCGTTCTCGCACACAAGTCCTGCATTGCTCCTCTCGATCAGCTTTTTGAAGGCGAAGAGGTTCGAAGTAATAACAGGTTTGTTAAAGGCAAAGCACTGGGCCATAACCCCGCTCTGTGCCCCCTTTTCATAAGGCAAAACGACCACGTCGCTTGCCGACACAATCGTATCGAATGTATACTGGGGGAACTGTCCCCGCAAAACCAAAATCTTATCACTAACAGGAGAATGGTTGATCGCCTCAAAGAATTCTCTTTGATACTCCATATACTCCAGCCCCCTCGATTTTCCGGCCACAAGCAGAACAATATCATCGCCTCCCTCACAGATCTCCGGCATCAGCTCGACGATCTTTTTAAATCCCTTGGTCGGCCTGAAATAGCCGCAGAGCAGAACCACTTTCTTCCCTTCAAGCCCAACCTTTTTTTTCGCGTCTTTGACAACATCGACATCCCGGATGCCGTGATGGACGACATGAATCTTATTCTCCTGTCCGAAGTATTTGACCAGGACCTCCTTTTGAAAATCTTCATGCACAATCACCGCAGAGCTTTCGTTGACAATCAAGCGGAGGATGGTTTCCGAGATATGATCGAGTTCTTCCTGAACAGTATGAAGGGTTGTGACAACCGGTATGCCTACGAGCTTGTATCTGACAATCAGCCCGACAACCTGAATACCCCTCTGCGGGCCGTAAAGGCCGTACTCATGCTGGACATGAACAATGTCCGGGGTGAGTTCAGCACTGATGTCAAATATCTGTGTGGCCATTGACGCGCTTGCCGGCCTGTAGACAGGGAAAACACCCTCTCCCTGTGCCCCCAGGGGGCTTACAACAAATGTCTCGTTGCCGCGTTTTTTGAGAGCCTCGTTCAGATAGCTGGTATAGGTGGCAATGCCGCATTCGATGGGCGGGTATGTTGATACAAAACCGATTCTCATATTCGCCTCCCTGTTTTATAACATACTTAATAGTTCATCCACAGATGTTTCGGCAAGGCATACGGTTTCGTCGCAGGCCCCGTAATAGATTTTGATTGAGCCGTCTGCTTTTGTAATCACACCGTTGGAAAAGACAACGTTGGGGAAAAAACCTTCGGTTTCATACGGCTCTTTGGGGATCAGTATCGGTTCTTCTCCTCTTTTTAAAACCTTTGAGGGGTCTTTTAGGTCCAGTAAAAGAAGGAACAGAGAATAGAGCTGGTCCTTTCCCTTGCCGTGATAGATCTCCAGCCAACCCCTGTCCGTTTTTATCGGCGCAGCCCCCCCGCCTATCTTTTGCTCTTCCCAGATCGTATCCCGGGGGCGGATAAGGCATTTGTGGTTACCCCAGTGAAGCAGGTCTGTCGATTCACTGTACCATATAGACGGCTTTCCAAAACCCTCGTTATGGGGACGATGAAGGGCGCAGTATTTACCGTTTACTTTTTCCGGAAAGAGCGAGACGTCTTTATTGGGTGGCGGAAAAATAATCCCCTTTCTTTCCACCGCTTGAAAATCCCGTGTCAAGGCCAGCGCGGTCGCCCATCCGTCACCTGAAACCGCGGTGTATGTGATGTAATAAACATCGTCGATCTTGGTAACCCGTGCGTCTTCCGCGCCGAACGATTCGCTTGGGCTAATGGGATAGATAAAAGGCTTTTCGTCTACGGTGAATGTGACACCATCTTTGCTTCTGGCAAGCCGGATATGGCTTAATGTGGATAGGTAGTCCGCTCCTTTATAAACAACCCCTCTTGTATCTTTGAGCCGAACATCGGGATCATCGGCCCTGACTTCGAGAATCTCTGCATGCCCCCCGCCGCTATCAAAGCGGTAATAAGGAACGGCAACAGAACCCTCGCCGGCAACACAGTCTTCGGCCACGCGTAACAGGAGAATGATTTCATCATGATATTCGGCGGCTCCGGCATTAAACGCCCCTTTTACCCTGTAACCTTCCCGGGAAGGTTTGACCGATTTCGGTTCAATCAGGGGGTTGGCCGAATGTCTTTTAATCATTAAATGTCCTATCGATCAGTTCATCCAGATTACCTGTAGCCATGCATATCGATGTATCCGCAGACCCATAATACACCTTCATACTCCTGTCCTCTTCGACAATGGCGCCGCAGGCAAAGACAACATTGTTAACATCTCCGATTCTTTCATAATCCTCCCTGGGAGAAAGTATCGGTTCGTCACATCTGGCGATAATCTTCGATGGATCATCCAGGTCGAGCAGAACGCTCCCGGCATGGTAAACAGGCCCGCTGGCCGTCATTCTTATGCCGTGAAAGATTTCAAGCCATCCTTTGTCTGTCCTGATGGGAGGCACAGAAGCGCCGATGCGGTAAGAATCCCAGTAGCCCGGCCGCGGGGAAACGACCACTTTGGAGTGTCCCCAGTGAATCAGGTCATCCGAGTATGATATCCAGATCGAACCGACATCGTTTCCGATGGGCCTGTCCAGTCTGGCGTATTTTCCATTGATCTTTTCGGGAAACAGAACCCCGTCTTTATTGCCCGGCGCAGAGATCATGGCAATCCGTTCATATTTTTTAAAATCCTCTGTTTTGGCGATCTCAATGATCGGTCCGAAACGTGAGGCAGCGGTAAATAGGATATAATAAACCCCCTCCATATAAGTGATCCGCGGGTCTTCTATCCCTCTCTCTTCGTATAATGCAAATTTACCGCTCTTTTCAGGCAGCATAACCGGTTTTTCGTCGACATCATAATGAAACCCTTTTTTGCTCCTGGCCAGGGCAAAAAACGAATATCCCTGCTGTCCCTCTACCCGGAGCAGGATAAGGTATTCTCCGTTAAACTTAATAGGAGACCCGTTAAACACCGTGTTGCACCTGAAGGGAATATCCTCGGCAGTCAGAATGGGGTTTTCATCAAAACGACGTAAAAAGTCTCTTCCTATTCTTCTAACCATAATTTAAAATTCCTCCAAACCATTTCTGCAGAAATCTACGATTTCGGAAAGTGTTGTGGTGCCAAGACAGATACAGTTGTCCGCGGCTCCATAGTAAAGCTTGATTTCACCGCTCTCTTCGAGAATCGCACCGGTTGAAAAGATAACATTGTTCAGATCCCCGATCCGTTCATATAATTCCCTTGGTGAGAGTATCGGGATATTGGACCGGTTGATGATTTTGGTCGGGTTGTCTTTATCAAGAATCGCAGCCCCTATTCTGGTGAGAGTACCGCCTGATGTTTTTTTCACCCCGTAGTAAAAGAGCAGCCATCCTGCTTCTGTCTCTATAGGGGGAACCGCGCATCCTATCCGCCCCTGGTCCCAGAAGCCTCCCCTCGGTGAAAGAACAGCCTCTCTTTCCCCCCACGTCAAAAGGTCGTTTGAATACGCAATCCATATGCCGTCTCCGGTGTTCGGTCTTTCCAGCATCGCGAATTTTCCATTTAGCTTTCTGGGAAAGAGCGCCCCGGCCTTATTGTCCGGCTGTGAAATGATTCCCATTCTTTCGAATGTTTTAAAGTCCTTTGTCTTTCCAATGCTCAAAACAATCCCGTGTCTTCCCATTGCCAGATAAATAATATAATACTCTCCGTCAATAGGTGTTATTCTGGCATCCAGGACCCCCATTTCTTCGTATTCTTTAAAATCTTCATCTGGCGAAGAGGTGATAAAGGGGTTTCTTTCTATGTTGAAATACAACCCGTCCTCGCTTCTGGCAAAATAGATGGCCGGCCTGCCGTCAAGTTTCTCAATGGTAATCAACAGAATATATTCCCCGTCAATCTTGATACAGCCGGCGTTATACATGTCATGGCATCGAAAGGGAAGGTTCTCAAAGTTGATGACCGGATTTTCTCTCCAGCGGTGGATAACGTCTTGTCTGAATTTTCTGGGCATAGATACACTCCTTTTTTATCTGGGTAATATAAAGGAAAAACGCAAAAAAAACAACCAAATTCACAATTCCCTCCATAGAAAGGTCAAATCGTTACTATAAAAAGAGGGGGGTTTTAAAACATAATCGATATTTTCCCTCTCTTTTTTGCTGTGGGATGATACGCCCACTATTGAGAAAAGGTTCCATGTTTTAAAATATATATTTATCAAGAGGTTATATAAATTTGTACCAGTTCCTCATGGGTCAAACTCCCCATTGATAATCTCTGTTCCTAAAAAGATGAACGGCTTCTCGTTTTTTCTCTGCCCAATAAGTTCCTATTATTCAAATGTTTATATGTTTTTTAAAAAAAGAAACCTTTTTTTGCAATTTTGGCATATCTATTGCTCTATCACTACGCACAAAGAGTAAAGAAACTAACGTTAAAGAGGGGGGGGTGAAAACATGGGAATCCAGGTAGGATCAGAAAAGAGTTATTCGAGCATCATAGGACTCACGGTCGCTGCCTTTGTCTTTTTGTTATCAGTAACCATAGCAGGGCTTTTGTAAACAATCTTTAATCTCAAAGGGGGTGAAAACATGGATTACGTAAAGACATACTCAACCTTTTTAGCACAGTCAGCAGTTGTTTCTCTTGCCGTATTAACCGTAGCGATTCAGGGCCTGATATAATTATATTAATAAGCTATTATATTTTATTTCTTGTCCCGGTAAAGTGAGCGCCTAATGATTCAAAAAGGCGCTCACTTTTTTTTGTTTTCCATTCATCAATTGATATTCTCTCCCCAGAAAAAGAGAGCAGATGCCCCCCTAGTGACGGAGCATCTGCTTCTTTTGCAGGTTCTTATTTGCCTTCAAGCTTCTTTATCTTTCTTCTCGTCTCAATGTCGTTGATCATGGTTCCGAGCTTGTTCATAATCCCGTCAACAGCGCCGTTCCAGTGCGTCCAGTCAGGCCCCATCATGCTCGCGCCCATTCTCATACGGCGGCCGTCATGATGCCATACAAGATAGTGCATAATTTCAGGGGTCTCATCGAGCGGGTTTTTCTTATCGATCAATCCTTCTTTATAGGCCTGCTTGAGCAGGTCGTCGGTATAATCCCAGAGCATATTGTAATCGCTGACAACTTTATCGAACTCGGCAAGGTAATTATCGGCCCACTGCCTTGAGTGGCACTGGTAGCAGACCTTTTTCATCAATGCTCTCCCCTTTTCGGCCTTTGCCTTATCAGGCACCCTCTTCAGCACAAAATCAACTTCATCCGGGCCTTTCCACTGGGGCACCGACTTTTTCGGCTGGAGCTCCCAGTAAAGCCTTGTTCCGACATCATGCGTTGATTCAACTACACCGCCGAATCCGCTCATATGACAGGCGGCACAGGTCGGAGCAACAATATCTCTGGGGCCCCATTTCCCTACCGGCGCATTCCAGTTCCATTCTTCGCCTGAAGCTCCGTAAATATTTCCATGCTTCGACTCTTCATAGATCTCATGCTGGGGATGGTCAGGGCCGAGATGGCACTGCCCGCATGTTTCCGGCTTTCTTGCCTCGGCAACGCTGAACTTATGCCTGGTGTGGCAGTAGGTGCAGGAGCCGATGCTCCCGTCAGGGTTGATCCGCCCTACACCGGCATTGGGCCAGCCTTCTAATTTCCCCTTGGGTCCGGCAATAATGAAGCCTCCGTGACATTCGATACAGCCGAGATTCACATTGTTGTGATTGTATTTCGGATTATCGAGAAGCCCTATCTTCTTCAGAATGCCGCTGTCCGGGAACAGAGGGGTGAGGGCGGTCTTGGCCATTTTCTCGGGGTTGAGTTTCTTGGCGGTCTCCTGCTTGAGCGGGTCAAGCCCCATCTTCCTTGCCTTGATATAATACGGCTTGAGCGGGCCGAAAAAAGCGCTCCAGGCATGCTTGCTATTTGTGTGCTCCTTTACTGCCTTGGGATGGCAGGCCTCGCAGTACTTGGGCGACGGGACAGCTGTTATTGAAAAACCGTTGTGCTCATAGCCGGAAGGGTCGCTCTTTTTTGCCGTATGGCAGGTTTCGCACATGATTCCTGCTTTGGAATGCTTGCTGTCCTCCCACTGCTTGACAATCCCGGGCATGACACTGTTGTGGCAGGTGACACAGGGAGAGGTCTTCTCGGCACTTGCTGGAGAGGAAAATGCGAAAAGGGCGATGAGACAGAGAGAAAAAACAATGGCAAATCGTTTCATAAACACCTCCTTTCCGTATGAATATGAAAAACAAAGAGTTATATGGCTTTCGTGCAGACAAAAACTCTTTCTTTTCTATGCGGAGGTAAAAACCTATTCCCGATAATTTTTATCAGAATTTCCGGTTCAGGTCAAATGATTTTAGCAGCCTCGAACGCTTTTCCGAACAGTTCGCCTGTAATATCAAAGTCAAAACCGGTCATGCAGGAGACTGAATCTCCTTTTATCCGGATTTCACCTTCGACACATCTAAAAAGGCAGCGGAAACCACTTGACAAGGTGATGTTCTTTTAGCATTATTCCTGCATAATGTTTTCTCTTATCACATCAAGTCAGGAGGATACCATGCGCCAGAAACTCATTGTTCCTATTATGATAGTGGCCATCTTGCTTTACGCAGGCATCTCCAGCGCCCTTGAAAAGTCACAGTCAGGCACACTGCATATTTCATTTTCAACCTTAGCACTGGGTGTTGGTTACAGCTGGGGCGACGGCACTCTTAGACTGAACGACGGAAGAAGTTTTCCTTTTTCAGTCGAGGGTTTAAAACTTTTGGGTCTGGGCCTTTCGTCAGTAAACGCTACCGGCAGCGTTTACAATATGAAACGGGTTTCTGATTTTAACGGGATATACAAGGCAACAGATCCCAATGTCACTATAATCAAAAGCCGCTCACGAACAACTTTTCGCAACCAGAGAAATGATGTCATCATTACCCTGGAGTCTTCCAACAAGGGGGCCGACCTTTCTATTGGTACAAAAGGCTTTGAAATTATGTTTAGATAGAAAGATATTGTTAACCATTGTCCGCAAAGGAGAACCATGAAAAAAAGAAAGATAATCATTGCTGCTGTTCTGGCGTTTACCCTTTTTCTCCCTGCCACCTCTTTTGCCGGAGAGGTGCTCAACCGCATTATTGAGAAAGGAGAGCTGGTGGTGGGGGTATCCGGAGACCAGCCTCCTCTCCATGCCAGGACCAGTACAGGGGAAATCATCGGCCTTGACATCGACATTTCCAGAGTGATGGCCAATGCCATGGGCGTGAAGCTGAAAATTGCCAAGATGTCTTTCCCCGAGCTTTTACCGGCGCTGGAGGCCGGCACAATCGACATGATTCTCTCCGGCATGACCATCACACCTGAACGTAACCTGAAGGTGGCGTTTATCGGTCCCTATTTTGTTACCGGAAAAGGCATACTCGGCAAATCACAAATGATATCTTCTTTGAAAAGCTCCAATGATATCAACAGTCCCAGCTTTAAACTGGCGGCCCTGAAAAACTCGACGGGTCAGAGTTTTGCCGAGAATGTCCTGCCCAAAGCAAAACTCACAACCACAGACAGCCTGGACGACGCTCTGGACCTTCTGATTCAGGGAGAAGTCGATGCCGTGGTTGCCGATTATCCTTTTTGTGCTGTGTCAGCCCTCCGTTACAGGGAAAAAGGACTGGCTACTTTGCAGACCCCTTTTAACTATGAACCGATGGGCATTGCCCTGCCGGGGGATGACCCTCTCTTGATTAACTGGGTCCAGAACTTTCTCAACACACTTAAGGGGAGCGGCGATCTGAAGAAACTGACAGGGCTCTGGTTCAACAATACCTCATGGCTGGACAAACTCCCTTCTAAAAAAGAGTTTGTCATGCTGCTTCATAAGTAGACAGTACACATTACCCGGTTTTATACTCAAAGTTTCTGAAGCTAACCCTGTAAAAGATTGAGTAGAGAACCGGCACAAAAGCAAGGGTGAGAACCGTCGCAAAGAGAAGACCGCACATAATCGTTATGGCCATCGGTTCCCACATAGGCCCTCCGCCTAGGTAGAGGGGGATCAGGCCGCTGATCGTCGTGCAGGTGGTAAGGAGTATGGGTCGAAGACGTTTCTGGGCGGAGGCGATTATTGCCTGCGCCGGCTCAAGGCCGTTCTCCTCCATCTCAATGCGTATGCGGTCTATAAGAACAATGGCGTTGTTGATAACAATCCCGGCAAGGGAGATGACGCCGAGAATAGCAAAGAAGCTGAACGGCGACCTGAATATAAAGAGACCGAGATAGACGCCGATAAGGGCAAGCGGAATGGTAAGCAGAATAATGGCGGCGCTCCTAACCGAGTTGAACTGCCCAACGAGCAAAAGGAGAATGATCAGTCCGGCCATGGGAAGCTGCTCACCAATAGACTTCTGTGCCTTTCCTGAGGTGTCCTTCTCACCACCGAACTCCCATTTGTAGCCAAGGGGCCACTTCTTCTGTTCTTCACTAAGCCAGGGGCCAAGCTGATTCGTAACATCTGTGGCAGTAACACCGGCTTCTGTGGCGCACTCGACCGTAACAGTCTTTAAGCGATCGCGCCGTGCGATCATGGGATATTCCCATGCCACATCAATATCCGCAACCTGTGTGAGCGGAACCGACTCTCCCGTTGCCTGTGCGTAGACATTGAGTGTTTCGAGATTATCAATGTTCTTCCGGTCAGCCTCAACAGAGCGAAGCGTGATCGGAATAATCCTGTCCACCTCTCTGTAATCGCTTGTCTCAAATCCGCTCAGGAATGCCTGGAGGGAAATGGCAACATCCTGATTTGTGACATTGGCGCGGGCTGCCCGCGCCTCATTGACGGACACGGTTATTTTCTTCTGCCTCGGGCCCCAGTCATCGTCGATGAGCTTGGTCCCAGGAATGGAGCGCATCCTCGCCTTGAGCTTGTCAACAATATTAAAAAGAGCCTTGGGATCCCGGCCCATGAGCCTGATCTCGACAGGCGGCCATGTTGCGGGACCGAGGTCCAGAGCGCGGACCGTGGCCTTGACATCCGGGAAATTTTTCTGCGCAAAGTCTTCAACCTTGGGCACAAGGACCTCCAGAGCAGGACGGGATGTGGCGTTGATAATCATATAGGAGTAGTTCGGCGTGGCAAGCTCCGGGCTGTAGGGAAGGATGTATCGCGGCCCCCCCCTCCCTATAAAAGAGGCAAAACTGGTCACGCCCTCTTTGCCGTTCTGATCGGCCATCAGGTTTTTCTTAATATAATCCTCTATCTCGGCGACCACGGCTTCGGAGCGCTCGATCGGTGTTCCCAAAGGAAGTTCAATGTCAGCCGAGGCCGTAGGGCGGTCATTCGGGGGAAAGAAGGTTTTCGGGACATAGGCAGAGAGTTTCAGGCTTCCGAAAAAAGCCACCCCGACAATAACAAGGAATATCAGGGGGTGTTTCACGAGGCTGAGTAAAAATCCCCTGTAGATGCTGTAGAATCTCGTGTCAAAGTTCTCTTCCTTGAGCTCCACCTTGAGAAACTTGGTGCAAAGGAGAGGAACGACGGTTAAGGAGATAATCCATGAACAGAGAAGCGTTGCGGTCACGACCCAGAAAATAGGCGAGCAGTATTCGCCGGTATTGGACTTGGCGAGCGCGATCGGGAGAAAGGCAGCGCCTGTTGTCAGTGTTGAGGTGAGAAGCGGTATTTTAAGCTCGTTTGCCGAATCAATGGCCGCCGCAACAGGTTCTTTCCCCCCTGCCATCTGCACCATAATCGACTCGGACATAACAATACCGTTGTCCACGAGCATGCCAAGCGCAATGATGAGAGACGCAAGGGATATCTGGTCGAGCCCGAAACCGGCAAAGCTCATGAAGAGAAAGGTCATGATCATGGCCGTGGGGATAAGACTGGTAATAATAAGGCCTGTGCGGAGCCCCAGGAACAGAAACATGACAATAGCAACGACAACAACGGCCTGAACAAGGTTGCCGACAAAAGCATTGATCTTGTTCGACACGGCTTCCGGCATAAACTGCGCGTAACCGAATTCAATGCCGACCGGGTAAAAGGCCTGCGAGCGGTCTATCACAGCCTTGACCTGTTCGCCGAGATCAAGAACATTACCGCCTTCACGCAGAGAGATGGCGAGCCCCAGTGCCGGCTTTCCCGACATCCTCATCTTTTCCGAAGGGGGATCGATGTAACCGCGCTTTATCTCGACAATATCTTCTAAATGGATGACCTCATTTCGGCCCGGCAGGTTGATAACAGCGCGCTTGATTTCTTCAATCGACTCGAAATTCCCGGACGGCTCGAGAAAGATCTTTTCATATTTTGTGGTGATGTCGCCGCCGGGATAGATGATGTTCTTGCTCTCCAGTATATTCTGGAGCTCGGCTGCTGAGAGACCGAGGGCGGCAAGGCGGGCGTTGTTGAACTCCACAAAGACACGTTCATCCTGGGCTCCGTAGATATCGACTTTCGAAGCATCTTTCAGTAAAAGGAGCTCATCACGCACCCGGTCAGCGATCTCTTTGATCTCCCTGTATTTGAAGTCATCTCCCGTAATCGTCACAATGATGCCGAAGACATCGCCAAACTCATCGTTGACATAGGGGCCGATAACCTCTTTGGGAAGTTGAGGCCTTACATCGTCCACCTTGTTCCGGAGCCTGTCCCAGAACGGTTTCATTCCCCTGTATGATTCCTGTATATTGAACCAGATAACCGAAACACCATTTTTCGTTTCACTTTTGATATAATCAACCTCTCCTATCTCCTGAATCTTTTTTTCTATTTTATCTGTAACAAGATTCTCAACACGCTCCGGGTTGGCTCCCGGATAATAGGTCACGATGGTTGCCGTCTTCACCTCAAAGCCGGGGTCTTCCGAGCGCGGCATACCGGAGTAAGCAAGAAGTCCTCCGAGAATAATCACAAAAAGGGTTACGAAGGTTACGCTCTTTTTTTCAATGGCTGCGCGTGTGATATCCATGGTTAATCCTCCTTTGGCGCAAGGAGTTTCACTTCAGTCCCGTCTATAAGGCGTTTGACCCCTGCCGTGGCGATGAGCTCGTTGTCCTCAAGACCCTCAAGAATCTCCATACCCTCCACGACACCGCTCCCAAGAGGTTCGATGAATTGAATTGTTATCGGCGCGAGCGCCCCGATTGTGACGGCACGACGCTTTACAACAGCACGGTCCTTATCCTTTTTTTCGAGAACAAAAACAAATCGTCCATCGCGGTCTTCGCCCACAGATTGAAGCGGAACAATGATACGGCCCTTGGTGGCATGGAAGCGAAAGGTGACCTGTGCGGCCATGCCGGAACGGACTTTCGGATTCGACTCTGCCTGCCTGACGGTCACGGGATATGTGGTGGCTGTTCCCGAAACGCCGACTCCGACCTCTGTAACAATAGCCGAAAATGCTTCGCCGGCAATGGTATCAAATGCTACGGAGACCGGCATACCGCTTTTTATCTCAGATATAAAACGCTCGGGCACATCGACCTTGACCTCTTCCCATGTCCCGCAGTCGGCTGTGATGACCGCCTGACCGGATTTTACATTTTCGTTCACCTCCACGTCCTTGGAAACAATGGAACAGCTTATCGGCGCCCTGAGCTGAGTATAAGCCAATTCTCTCTTTGCCAGACCGAGCTGTTTTTTTGAGGAGACGACCGCTGCCTTTTTTGACTCGGCATCGGCCCGGGCAATATCAAGGTCGTTGAGCGAGGCGTTCCTGTTCTCGTAGAGAAGCCTCGTCCTATCGTAATTGGCAAGAGCGTTTCTCTCCTGCGCCCGCGCATGGACCAGTTCGGCTTCCGCCTCCTGAACCCTGAGCTCAAAATCGGTCGGGTCCAGCGAGGCAATCAGCTTTCCTTTTTCTAATTTATCGCCGACCTTTACGGGAAAACGGTCAAGCTTGCCCTTCACCCTGAAGCTAAGGAAAGATTTATCTCCCTTCTGGGCCACCCCGGCAAATGTTCGTACCTGATCGGCGGCTTTGCTCACTACTTTCATAGAGCGCACCGGACGGATAACAGGTTCGGCTTTTTGTTCCTTGCGATCACACGACAGAAGCAAAGAGAGGGCCGAGCCGATAAAAACGCTCAAAAGAAAAAAACGTAATAAACGGTTCATCATGCCTCCTATTGTTGAATGATTTCTTTTTAATATTTATATTTATTAAATCAGCGTCTTGTAACGGGAACGCCCGAACGTTCGTAAAACGCATTCAGGCTTTGAAACCACGCCGACCTCTCGGCTTCGCTCATAAAAAAATCGACCTTTCCGGTTGCTCTCTGGGAATTTATCAGGTCGATAAGAAAATCGTAAACCGCGTTTTCCGCTGTCTGGTCTGCCACCAGTGAAGCACTCTGCGCATCGAGAAGATCGATGATCGATTTGGTACCGCGGGAGTAAGAATCGGTTATCAGTTCCAGGTTCTTTCGGGCGGCTTCGGCCGCATCTCTTGACAGTTCAATACTCGCATAGGAGGTCCCCATAAAAACAAGGGAGTTCCGGACATTTTCGTCAATCCTCTCTGACTCAGCCCTTTTTTCTGTTTTGAACTGCCAGAGTTCCTCTCTCGCCCTTCTGAGTGTGGCTGTTTTGCTTCCGCCTGTAAAGAGGGGAAACGTGAGTTTCACGCCGATATTCCAGTCTGTGTCGTCCTTTTCGGGGATGATGGCATCTGCGCCTTCTCCCCCGTCGCCAAAGAGCTGGTTGGTCCCTCCTTCAAGGCTTGCTTTTGGAGACCAAAACGCCCGTTTTGCCGAAAGAAGGGTTCTTTCCTGGGCCTTGATCTCCGCGTCAAAACGTTTAAGCTCCGGAGCGGCCTTCAGCCCCTCCTGCACCATAAAATCCCGAAAGACCCTGAACTTCTTCGGCGTATCAAAATAGTCAAAGATCCTTTTATTGCTGACCAGCAGGAGGGGGTCTTCAAGGTTCGCTTCTTTTGTTATAAAAAGCTCCTCAAGCGGGCGGTTGAGAAGCCGGTTCAGCGTCTGCTCGCTTGTTTTTACATTTCCCATCGACTGAAGAACCGATCTCCTGTTTGTCGCGATCTGGCTTTCCCAGCGAAAGACCTCTTCACGGCCGGAAAAACCGATCAGTTCGCGCATTCTGGCAAATGCCAGATTGGAACGCGTAACCTTGAGGTTATCCTTCTCGATAGTATTCAGGGTCTTTGCCCTGAGAACATTGAGATAGGCCACAGATGCCAGAAGCGCAATGTCGAGCTTGAGCTCCTCGCGCTGTTCCTCCCGGCTCATCTGATTAAAACGCTCAATGCGGTAATTGGCCCAGTCCTCATCAGAATAGAGCAGCTGGCTCAATGTGGCCGAGCCGGAAAAGGTTCTCTCTGCCCTGGTGCCACTGCTTGCCCTGACCTGGTCTTTATCAATAGTGGTAAACTCACTGGAAAGGTTGATCTGCGGCAAAAGCACGGCAAGGGCCTGCCTGATCCTCTGTTTCCCTGCGGCGACTGACCGGTCTGATGCGGCAATATCGAGATTGGCCTTGACCGCCTCATGGACCGCCTTCGAAAGGGAAAGCTCTCTGGTTATTCCGGTTTTTTCTTCATTGAGAAGCTCAGCTTCTGTAAAGATTTTCCATTTTGGAGAATAATCGATGCTCCGGGCCGTAGCCATGTTAATGGTCAACTGCTCGCCGAAACGGAAATGGACCGGAAAGGTGCCTGCATCCTCCCCAAGAAGGATACGCTGTATATTCAACGCCACCTTCCGGGCAAGGCGGGCACTGTTAAACGCAGGGGTGAGCGTGGCCAGCAGACCGCTTTCGACCTCGCTTTTCCCGAGCACGGAAAAACTGAGTATTTTCCGTTCGTTAAGACCGGCTACAAACTTGCTGAACTCCCGGGATGAAAAACGGACCAGTGGCGTGACATAGACGGCCTCCACCCCTCTCGGGATTTGAGCCAGCACCTCATCGGCCGAATCTGTTGCCGGGACAGGAAAGAACTGAAGCCCGTAATCCTTTTCCGCATTCTTAAAGTCCTCATGAATTTTGGGAAACGCCTCAAAAAGGATCTGATCGATAACAACGGCCAGCCTGGAAAACCCGGCAAGCTCTTGAAAGGTATTAACATCTGTTTCGAACCTTCCAAGAGAGATGATATAGTTCAGGTTCCTGACTCCGCTGGCACCGTTTTTGAACGGCAGCTTCTGAAATTCTCTATCAAAGATCAACGGAGCGATGACCGGCTTTTGGAGATCCCTTCTCTGGCATATCTCGTTGGAGGAGAAAAAACCGAAAGACACGATTATGTCAACATCCGGGTCATCGAGCAGTTGATCCACAGCCTTTCGCACACCACTCATGGTCCAGTTCCCGCTCAACTGTTTTTCAGGGGGAAAGCGGACATCGAACTCTTTTTGCATCAGATCCAGAATTTCTTTTTTGAAAACTTCTCTCTTAATGGAAAACCTATCGCCCGACGGGCCGTCAGAAACCGTTCCAATGCGGACAACAGGCAGGTCAGAAGCAAAAGAAAAAGGCGTATTGATTAATAGAAAGAAAAAAATGACCGATAATAAGAACCGTCCCTTTTTCATGTTTTTTCCTCCGAAGCATTTTTTAATTTGATTGGTTCTTGTTCTCTTTATCCCCTGACTGAGAGGCTTTCTTGCTGATCGAGCTCGCAATATGCAGACCGACAAGCCTGGCAACCAGAACAGCCAGATAAAGCTGGCCCGTAATGGCTTCAAGGGCAGCGAACGAGCGTGCCGCTGGGGTTACGGGGGTCATGTCACCGTAACCAAGCGTGGTCAGGGTCACAAAGCTGTAATAGATAAAATCTGAGTTCATCGAACGGGTAATCCCCCCTTCGGCCAGGTCTTTTGCAATCGCTTCACCAAGCTGGAAAGAGCCCGGCCCAAGGACCTCGATTGCTCTAAAGAGAAAGGCCCAGACAACCCCGAGAAAGAGGTAGACACAAATCGCCCCGAATATCGTATCCGCCGTAACCTCTTCTGTTTTCATGATATAAATGAGTATGGTTATGGCAATCATTACAAAAAAGGAGATGGTAAAACCAGTGTACAGCAGCAAAAGCGTTTTGCTCGGTACAAAATAGATCGCTACCCGTGTTGCAAGCTCAAGCAGGGCAAGGATTAGCGCTGCAATAAAAAGTCTTTTATTACTGATAACAGCGTAAATACTTGAAAGGAGAATAACCAGTATAAAGATATCGACGAAGTTTAAACCGAAAACCCTCTCCTGGGTAAGGGGATAAATAATAAATAAAAGGAGCAGTGAAATGAATAAAAAAAGAAACCGTTTATCAGGGGCTAACATCGAGCAATGTAACCGCTTGTTATCAGGCATAAATCTCACTCGTTTTTTTCGGTTTGATTTATATTTAAGACAATAATAGAAAATAACCAGAGCAAATGCAAGAATTTATTCAGGTATTTACTGTCTAAAATGGTGGCTTGGGAAATTTGCAATAGTAAAAGGCCTCTTAGCACCTTTTTTCGTATCATGTTTGCTTTCATGAAAAGAGAAAAGTATATTATCTATAAAAAAAGGAGAAAGAATATGAAAATAAAATCTGTCGTTTATATCTTTTTTCTTTTTCTTTTTATCGCTATCAATTCGGGAACGGTTAGCGGAGAAACGCCTTTTGTGAGCATAAAGGACAAATACGGCGTTCAGAGAATTGAAATTCTCGCGGGAGAATATTTTTTCAAACCGGCCCATATCATTGTCAAGGTCAATGTCCCTGTCGAAATAACAATAAAAAAAGAAGCCGGTATCGTTCCGCACAATATCATTTTCATGGCACCCGAAGCGGGGATCGATATTTCTGAACCGATAGGCAAAGAACCGACAGTCATCCGGTTCACCCCGCTTAAAACAGGAACATACTCTTTTTACTGTGATAAAAAACTGCTCTTCCTGAAAAGCCACCGGGAAAAAGGAATGGAAGGCATTCTTGAGGTGGTCAGGTAGGTTTTAAGTATCAGGACTGTTTTGTTCGTTTTATCAAATCTCATTCCTGACGAAAAGAGCGTATTGGCTAATTGCTTACCGAAAAAAGATTTTCTTCAACAACAAAATCGTCCGGTTCTAACTCCAGGGACTGTTCAAAATCGCTTTTCGCCTCTGAGAAATTGCCCAAAAACTTATGCGCCAGCCCTCTTAAATTCCATGCCCGTGCATTTTCAGAATCCTCCTCAATTGCTTTGTCTGCAGCGTTTTTGGCTTCCGTATACATCCTTAAATCGAGATAGACAGAGGCCAGTTCGCTGTAACTTTCCGCCCGCTTTTCAACCTCAATAGCCCTTTGATAATAATCAACAGATTTTTTAAGCATGGCCTCTTTTTCTTCGCTTTGTTCCATTGCAAGCTTTCTGTAGAGCCAGCCGAGCCATAAAAGAGCGTTTTCATGTTTAGGATCGATGGAAAGGACCTGTTTAAATGTCTGGACCGCCTGATAGTATTGTAACGATTTTCCCTGCTCGGCCCCTGACTCATAATACTTCTCTATCTGTTTTTTGTCGGAATGATCGGCGGCAAAAACCGTTTTGACGAAGAAATCCGCCGCTCTTTTCAAAATACTTCCCGGATCAACGCTTTTCGCTCTGCTCATATCAAGGGTCTTTTCTGCCAGCAAAGGAAATATCAGGATCGTGATGACGATTAAAAAAACATGGATTGTTTTAACAGAAGGTTTTTTCATAACATACCAAAACAATTGAAAAATATCTCAGATTCCTTTCTCATATCTACCAGAAAAAGAGCGTTTCGTCAAAAAAATTCATCGTTTCATTGCTGCAATTATATGGAGTGTTCTCAAGATTTGCTTACTCTTTTCAGATTGGGGTTGTAAAAACGACCGGTTTTTAGTATAAGAGGTCTTGTTCGCAAAAACATTGCTAATAACCACAAAGGAATTCTATGAAAAAGATCGCTCTGCTCCTGTTTATCTCTTTCTTTATGATCGCAAACCCGGGGCTTGCCGATGCAAAGATGATTATGGTCGATAAAGAGAAGGCAAATATCCGATCTGGACCCGGCAAGGAGTATAAAATCGCCTGGTCCGTACCCAAATACACTCCATTTGAGGCCCTTTGTAAATATAAAAAATGGTATGTGGTCAGGGACTTTGAGGGAGATATCGGATGGGTCTTTGAAACCCTGGTATCACAGAAAAAATCTGTTGTTATCAAGGTAAAAAGCGCGGATATCCGTTCAGAACCAAAAAAAACCGCTGATATCATCTGGAAGGTCGAAAAGGGCTATCCCTTTAAATTTATTGATAAAAAAGGCAAATGGGTCAACGTGCAGGATGCAGATGGCGAAAGCGGCTGGGTCGAGACCGATATGATATGGGGACTGTCCCTTAAATAAGCTTCGTCGTGCTGAACATTTCTCCTGTGATTTGCCGTATTTTGTTAATCCTATATTTTCTTTTGGCTCTAATTGCAAAAATTATTTGACACGTATCAATAATTCTGATAAAAAAGACTTCTCTACTACTCAGCCTATCATCGGATTTTCGCTTGAGATTCTTATCGGTTTCGCTTCCATTTATACGTTGATGTTTTAATTTTTTGGACATTACGAAAAGATTTCTAAAAAATTTTAGAAACGAGAGGAGGTGAAAAGAATGAGAAAATCTTTCTTCTGTATTATCTTTATGCTCGTTGCCCTATCATTTATTTTTTCCTCAACTGTTACTGCGGGTGACAAAGAAGAGGCTTCAGCGGCATTTGGCGATGCAAGTAATCTCTATTATTTCTGTAACTATGCCGGTGCAAAGGCCTATGATGTTTACAACTTTACCCTGGGAGAGCAATACTGGAAGCAGGCTAAAAAAGCATTGAAAAAAGAAAAGAAATACGAAAAGGCAAAGAATTTTTCACAAATGGCCATCCCGCATCTCAAGATTGTCCAGCAAAAATACACTGAGTCCGAGAGCTAAAAACCATTTAGGGGGTATTTACCCTAGCAAATAAGAAATGATGCCGGAACCATAAAAAATCGAGAGATATAAAGAGCCTATTCGAAGACTTGTAAATACCCCTAAATGCTTCCGTTTATCTTTAATAATCACCTCAAAAATCTTCTTTTAATCCATTCAGCACCCTCTTGTTCCCTAAACCTATTTTATTGATATTAAATATTCAAGTTATTTACCGGAGAAACCATCGTTTTTCAGCTATCAGCCTGTCAATAAAATGACTCTTTTTTGAAAAAGATGTCAAAAATTTCCTGATTTTTTCTTTCCTGCAAAAAAAACGAAAAGCCTGCCAATAGAATCTTTTTAAGGATAACGATATAACCCTTTTATTTTTAAAGGTGTTACAGGTCTAACTCTTTTTCCGCATATAAATCTCAATGGTATAGAAATTGCAAAACTATTTATGAAATTTTAAAAACCTTTATGAGTAGAGGAATAAATGGACTTATCCGAAACAAAAAACTCATCACAGGAGAGAAGATATGAGTGAAGCAGCAACTGTTCAAAGCAAAGAGCTTGGAGAAGAGCTTCTTCAGCTGGTTACCTTCCGGCTCAGCAATGAGGAATTTGCCATTGATATTTTGCAGGTTCAGGAGATCAACCGGATGGTAGAGATAACCACAGTACCCAAATCGCCCAGTTTTGTCGAGGGGGTTATCAATCTCAGGGGAAAGGTCATCCCGATTATCGATTTAAGGAAGAAGCTTAGCCTGAACGTGTCAGAATACACCAAGGATTCCCGTATCGTAGTTGTGGTTTTGGATAACAAAATCATCGGTATGATCGTCGACTCGGTTTATGAGGTCCTCCGCCTCCCGGAAAAAACCATTGAACCGCCGCCACCGATAGTAGCCGGGGGGATCGATTCCCAGTATATCCAGGGGGTCGGAAAGCTCGAGGACAGGCTCCTGATATTTCTCAATCTCAACAATCTGTTTTCAAAAGAAGAGAGCGATGCTTTACATACTTTCTAAAATTTAACCTTAAAGGGGGGTTGGTTAATGAAATTCGATCTTAGGTCTTTGAAAAATCTCAGCATACGATACAAGCTGATCGGTATTACGCTGGTTTTGATTCTCATTCCTCTTGTGATCTCTTCTTATGACGCCATTTCAATCTCAAACAAAAACATCAACAAAGTTATCACACAGAAACTCGACACCGATCTTAAAGTTGCCTGGCAAATCTACGACCAGGAGCTCAAGAACATCAATATGCTCGCCAGCAATTTTTCTCATAATAACAACCTGGTCAATTATCTAATGGCCAATCAAAGTGACATTCTTAACGGCTGGCTGAAAGGCCAAAAAGAATCGACAGGGTTAAGCTTTCTCACCGCTCTCGATACAAGGGGCGTTGTTATCGCATCGGCAACCAATCCGCAGCTTGTCAAGAGCAAAATCTATCAGGGCGCTCTTACCAATGAAGCCCTCAAGGGTAAAACTTTATCGTCAACCGAAATCATTTCCTCTGAAATGATTAAGGGCGAAATGCTGGAAAGCATCGTAAGCGGCCAAGGAAACGGGTCTGGCAGCGCCATGGCCATTGTATCTGTCCTTCCTCTTGTCGATAACTATAAGAACCAGATGGGCATTCTTGTGGCAGGAAAGATTCTCAATAACGACTTCTCAATCGTCGATAAAATAAAGGCCACTGTCGGAGGAACAGCCACGATATTCCAGAAAGACCTCAGGATTTCGACCAATGTAAAGAACAGCTCCGGGCAGCGGGCTGTCGGAACAAAGGTATCAAAACCGGTCTACGAATCAGTATTATCAAACGGCTCCAGCTACAGGGGCAGGGCTTTTGTCGTTACCGACTGGTATATCACCGCTTATGATCCGGTAAAAAACAGCAGCGGGGAAAACATCGGTATTCTTTTTGTTGGGGTGGAAGAAAAACCCTTTGTATCTCTTCAAAAAAGTTTCAGGAACAGGGTTATGCTCCTTGTTCTCTGTTTTATAACTATCGGCGGTATTGTTACCTATCTGACTGCCGGTTATATCTTCAAGCCGATTGTCCATACGAGCGAGATGCTGAAAGACATTGCCGAGGGAGAAGGAGACCTGACCAAGAGGCTGGAGATTCGGTCTCATGACGAGATAGGAGAGCTGGCCAAGTGGTTTAATCTTTTTGTGGCAAAGCTTCAGTCAATAATGAGCAAGATCGCCGACGCCACGACACAGCTGGCCTCTGCAACAGAAGAGCTGTCCGCAACATCATCGCAGATAACAGTAGGAACAGAAAAACAGTCCTCGCAGGCAGAGCAGATAGCCACCTCCATGGAAGAGATGAGCGCCACGGTCATTGATATCGCAAGGAACGCCAGCGAGGCGGCAGAAGCGGCCAAGGGAGCAACCGACAAAGCGGGCAAGGGAGGAGAGATCGTCAAGAACACCGTGGAAGGAATGAACCGGATAGCCGATGCGGTCAGGCAGTCGGCCAGCACCATCGAGGCCCTGAGAAGCAGTTCTGAGCAGATAGGGGAGATCATCGGTGTTATTGACGAGATAGCAGACCAGACCAATCTTCTGGCTTTGAATGCGGCAATCGAAGCGGCAAGGGCCGGAGAGCAGGGAAGAGGATTTGCAGTTGTGGCGGACGAGGTCAGAAAGCTTGCCGAGAGAACAACAAAAGCCACAAGAGAAATAGCGGAAATGATCAAGAGTATTCAGGCAGACACAGGCGGAGCCGTAAGCTCCATGGAAGCAGGTAGCCAGGAGGTCGAGAACGGGGTCGGGCTGGCCAATCAGGCAGGAGAATCTCTGCTGCAGATCGTAGAGGGAGTGAACCGTGTTACTGATATGGTTCAGCAGATCGCCACATCAACAGAAGAGCAGTCAGCAGCGACCGAAGAGATATCGTCCAATGTTGAATCAGTTGCCACGGCAACGAGGGAGACGACTTCCGGCGTGGAGCAGTCAGCCACCGCCGTGCATCAGCTGAGCGAACTGGCAAGCAATCTCAAGTCAATCGTCGACCAGTTCAAACTGAAAAAAGACGGAGAGGAAGAGCTGGTAGCAGTAGAAGAAGGGGCCGAGGCTTCTTCATAAAAATATGGTGTGAGAGAAATAAAAATCAGCCTCGCTCATTCAGCTTTCATCATTGAATAAGCGAGCTGAAGGCCTATGATCGATTTGGCATCAACAATCTCTCTATCCTGAATCATTGCAATTGCCTCTTTTATAGGCTTTTCAGAAACCTCTATAATCTCATCAAACTCAAGATCGCTGGCGCAGGGTGAAAGCCCTGTTGCCAGGTAGATATGAATCCTTTCGTCGGTAAACCCCGGCCCTGTCCATATCGTGGTTAGTCTCTCAAATTTCTCCGCTTTGTAGCCGACCTCCTCGGCCAGCTCTCTCTCAGCGCAGGAAAGAGGGTCTTCCTTATCGTCAAGCTTCCCCGCAGGGATCTCCCACAGGTATCCGCCGGTGATGTAGCGGTACTGCCTGATAAGAACCACACGGTTGTCCGGAAGCAGGGGCACAATGGCCGATGCGCCGGGATGGCGCACGATTTCCATTTTGCACTCCTCATTGTTCGGCAAAACAACATCCTCAACGTCCAGATCGATGATAATCCCTTTGTAGATTTCTTTAAGATTCTTTCTATGGGCTTCCATGTCACCCTCTCTCTTCTCATGTTAGATTTAAGCGGCGCCGGTTTTCCAGAAAATAAAAAACCGGTATTCTGAAAATACCGGAGATGATTGATAACAGCAATATTAAAAAAATCAAAACCTCTTTTTCTTGATCTCCCTCACCAGATAAGCGGGCTCCCGGCCATTGTATGCGGAGGGGTCCTGCAGGGCCCTGTCAAGGTTCAGGACATCTTCGAGATCATACTTCATCTCATGCTCCAGGAAGTCTTTGATGATCTCTATCTTCTCTTTGGTTCCCAGACTCATATCATCAACTTCTACCAGCGTATCCCATATTTTTTTGACATCCGCTTCTCTGAAATTCAAGACATCACTCGCTACTTTTTTTCTTCTGTTTTTTCCGGCTCTTCGGTTTTCGCTTTCAGCGTCTTTGTCAGCTCTTCGATAAAAGACATGACCTTGTCAGACACCAGAACCTTTGTGCTCATCTCCTCCAGTTCTTTGGTAAGGTTCTTCTGCGTTTCAACAAGGGCGGCCATATCCTTTTCCAAAGCCACAACCTCTTGGGAAAGCCGGCTGGTCTGAGAATATCCGATTATGGTAAAAACAACTGCAATGATAACGCCCGTGATAATCAGCTTCTCCTTCATTGCTTCCTCCTTATTAGAAAGTTTCGATTTCCGTTTTTTTGCCTTCTCTTTTCAGAAAGATTCTATCACAACTTCTCTTTCTTTGCCATATTTAAACCCGGCATTTATTCTGCTATAAAGAGATTTCTCTCTTTTTTCTGGCCGACAGGTAGCAGGCATCGGCAATCTCAATGGTCTTAAGCCCGTCCTCTCCTGTTATCGGGGGAACGGCATCATTGATAATCGAACCGCAAAAATCTTCCAGAACATCTTTTATGGTCGGCGTGTCTTCGGGAACGGGAACCGGCACCATCTCCCGCCCCTTTATCATAAAAAGAGAATTATGGACAAAATCGCCGATAAGCTGGCCCTTTTCTCCCACAAGCTCTATCCTCCCGGAACGGCTCTCCGTATACCGGCATGAATCGACAAGGCATTTTGTTCCCTTTGTTAATCTCAAAACCGCTACAAAAGAATCCTCAAGCCGTGGGGTGAATATGTTCGCGGTTTCGCAGTAGACTGTTTTCACCTCATCGCCGGTGAACCAGCGCATCGCATCGAAAATATGCACGCCGAGATGCAGGATATTTCCCCCGCCGGCAATCTCAGCGTCCATGGCCCACTCCTTGTCAAAGGCCTCGTATCTCTGGTTCATGCTGATGGTGTGAATGGGGCCGATCTCATCTTTTCTTTTTTTCATCTCTCTGACAACAGGGTTGTAGCGAAGGGTCTGCCCTGCCATAAGACGGATATTGCTCTTCTTCGCTTCTTTGATAATCGCCCCTGCCTCTTTCGCATTCACGGCAAAGGGCTTTTCCAGAAGGATATGCTTTCCTTCCCTTGCGGCAAGGGTGGCGATTTCGCAGTTCATGTTCGGCGTCGTCACAATGACAACTGCCTCGACCTCGCTGTCTTTTATCAGACCCGGGTAGTCTTTATAGAACCGAACACCCTTTTCTTCGGCAAAGGCCTTTCCCTCTTTCTCATTTCTCCGGCAAACGGCAACAAGCTTTCCGTTATTTATATCGCTTAGAATATGCCCGGCATACCTCGTCCCGTGCCGGCCCAGGCCGATGATGCCGAGGCTAACCCTTCTCATTCAAATCCCCTGTGAAGACCGTTCTCTTTTGCAATATCGATTGCCAGAAAATATTCCTCATGCGATATTCTCCTCGAGAGCTCTTCATATTCATGGGCCTTGCAGCAGGGCCGGTACTGTTCCATAATATTCACATAAGTATTCTCCGAAATTTCCTCCGCAATAAACTCCATAACCTTGTTCGTGCCGGCAAGCTTGTTCGGCAAAACCAGATGCCTCACCAGAAGCCCCTTCTCGGCAATACCGTCTTCATTGATAGCAAGGTCGCCTGCCTGCCGGTGCATCTCCTTCATCCCCTTTTTCAACACATCGAAATAGTCGCTTGTCCCGGTATACTTCTCGGAAAACTCTTTGTCGCAGAATTTTGTATCAGGCATATAGATATCGAAGATCCCGTCAAGAAGACCCAGAACCTCCGCAGACTCGTAGCCGCCGCAGTTATAAACAAGGGGGAGCATCAGCCCGCGCTCAACAGCCTCAGGCAAAGCCGCAACAATCTGGGGAATAAAGTGCGTCGGGGTAACAAAATTGATATTGTGGCATCCGCGGCTCTGGAGAAAAATCATATGTTCAGCCAGATCGCTCGACGAAGCCTTCTGGCCCGAGCCCATATGGCTGATATCGTAGTTCTGGCAGAACACGCAGAGAAGATTGCAATAGGTGAGGAATATCGTCCCCGAACCGCCGTGGCCGACAAGAGGCGGCTCTTCGCCAAAGTGCGGAGAGACGCTCGACACGACCAGCTCTTTTCCGGCCTTGCAGTATCCGGTCTCCCCTTTCAGGCGGTTGACCCCGCAGTTCCTCGGGCAGAGCGCGCACGAGTGAAGAAGACCATAGAGAAGCTCGGCCCGCTCTCTCAGCTCTTCGCTTCCAAGGCTCAAATAAGACGGTTCGAAAAACATAGCTTTCTTACTGCCGTGCCTGATTGATAAGCCCGCCGGCAAGAAGAATCTGCCGCCGTCTTCCCGAAATATCGAGAACGGTCTTTATCTCCTGCCCGTTCACAAGAACGGTTATCTCCTCCTGCCCTTCTTCGATGGCCTTCCTGATCCCGGGTATTGTTATCATATCCCCCTGCTTTATTTTGTCGTAATCGGCCAGGTCTTTGAAGGTCAGGGGGATGATGCCGAAATTGACAAGGTTTGATTTGTGGATTCTTGCAAAGGTCTTGGCTATCTTTATACGAACGCCCAGATACCTCGGCGCCAGCGCCGCATGCTCTCTTGACGAGCCCTGTCCGTAGTTCTCGCCGCCGACAACAACCCCGCTCTTCTTTTCCTTGGCCCTGTCTGTGAACGTTTCATCGAGGCCGTCAAAAACAAACTCGCTAATGGCCGGGATATTGCTCCGAAGCGGCAGAACCTTGTTCCCGCCCTGCAAAATAATGTCGGTGCTGATATCGTCGCCCACTTTTATCAAGACCTCTTCTTCAAGGTCGTCCTCCAGCTTATCAAAAATCGGGAACGGCTTGATGTTCGGGCCGCGTATGATTTCCACCTTGTCCGGCTCGTCTGAAGGCGGGATGAACCAGTCGGGGTTAAAGGAATATTTCTCAGGGTATTTCACCTCAGGATAATCGCCGAGTGTCCTCGGGTCGGTTATCTTCCCGGTCAGGGCCGATGCCGCGGCAGTCTCCGGCGAGCAGAGAAAGACCGCGTCGTCCTTTGTCCCGCTTCTCCCTTTAAAGTTCCGTGGAAAGGTGCGAAGGGAGTTTGTGCCGGTTGCCGGAGCCTGTCCCATGCCGATGCACCCGAGACAGCCCGACTCGTGTATCCTCGCTCCGGCGCTTACAAGGGATATCAGCCCGCCCATGGCCGTCACGTTCTCCAGTGTCTGGCGGCTTCCGGGGTTTATCTCAAAGCTCACGCCCCTGTTCCTTATCTTTCCTTTGACCGTTTCGGCTGTTATCATGATATCGCGGTAATCGCCGTTGCATGACGAGCCGACGATGACCTGCGCTATCTCCGTATCCTTCAGCTCGGCGGCGGTCTTTACATTGTCCGGGTTCGAGGGGCAGGCAACAAGCGGCTCGATAGTGCCAAGGTCTATCTCCGTGACCTCGTCAAACTGCGCGCCGTCTTCTGTTTTCTGCTCTGTCCAGACCTCGCCCCTGCTGTTCTTTTCCAGATACTCTTTTGTCACCTCGTCAGACGGGAAGAGCGCGGCTGTCCCGCCGATATCAACGCCCATATTGGCGATGGTTCCGCGGGCGCCCATGTCGAGGTTTTTTACGCCCGGCCCGTGAAACTCCATTATCTTGCCGAGACTGCCCATGACCGTGTAGCGCCTGAGAAGCTCGAGTATCAGGTCCTTTCCCGACACCCACGGCTGGAACTTTCCCTCAAGGTAGATGCCCCAGATTTTCGGGGTATATATATAGTAAGGCTTTCCGGCCATGGCCATGGCAACCTCCATACCGCCGGAGCCCATGGCGAGCATGCCGAGGCTTCCGCCCGTGGTCGTGTGGCTGTCAGAGCCGATAAGGGTCTTTCCCGGAATGCCGAAGCGCTCCCTGTGCACATGGTGGCAGACGCCGTTTCCCGGAGGCGAGAGCACAGCCCCGTATTTTGAAGACATCGACTGGAGGAAGCGGTGGTCGTCCGCGTTCTTAAAATCGGTCTGTATGATGTTGTGGTCGATATAACTGACGGAAAGCTCTGTTTTTACGCGGGGAATGCCCATCGATTCGAACTCAAGATAGACCATGGTGCCGGTCGCGTCCTGCGTTAAGGTCTGGTCGATTTTCAGGCCGATCTCCTTGCCGGCCTCAAGCTTCCCCTCGACAAGAAGCTCCTGCATGATTTTTTCGGCGAGTGTTCCTTTCATAAAAAACCTCCCAAGTGCGGGTTCTTAATGGACTGGTTTATTTAGCCTTTCTCGAAATATCGTCTGTTATTAAGTCTATATTTGATTCTCAGAACTGTCAAGAGGAAAGGCTCCATTTTTTACTCGTCTAAAAAAGGGATGAAAAAAAGACGCCCCTGTTGCTTTTTTTAACGGTCTCTGCCTTCGGTCGCGAGGCGAAGAGTATGCTTTTTTGTGAACAGATAATATAAAGACAGTAGAGAAAGAGAACTCGACCTTTTCATAATCAGAAAGTCAAAGGCATCCATGTCCTCGTTTCACTCAGACAGTGCTCTCCGTTTTCCTCGCTACCCTCAGCATTGACCTAAAAAGCAAATGGGGGTTACAGAAAAAAGGCATTTAATGCCCCTAAAAGGAAATCTCCGAAGGAAAAATCCTGATTAAGGCCAATTTCTTCTTTCTATTCCATAGCTTTATTTGAGCTTCGCGTTTTTGGGCGTGTGACCTGTTAGGATGAGTTTCTTTGTAGACAAGCTTGACAGGAAGGCGGGCTTTAGTATAAGCAGCGCCTTTTTTGCGGTTGTGTTCATTCACTCGTCGAGAAATGTCGGTGGTGGTTCCGGTGTATAAGGTTCCATCTGCGCACATAATTATGTAAACATACCACACAATATGCTCCTTCTCTGACCCTCGACTTGCTCGGGACCAAATTTACACAAAGAAAAACTTTTCATGATTATAACACGAGAGAAGTTTTTCCAACTCAAAATTAAATAGGGACAGCGCTCATTCAGAATGCCCGAACAGGAAACAAGGCGGAGTGAAGAAAAAGCATTTAATGCCCTCGTAATGGGGGAGATTAAAAACTAATTTAAATATGGTATTGACAAAAATGAGTATTCTTTTAGAATTAAATTAATTATATATTTTGAGTATTAAATAAATTGGTAAAAAAGATATCGCAATCCCTTTCTGCTTTTGTAAGATTAAAAAACCCTTTTATAAAAAAGGACGAGCTACTTAAGTGCCTACTAAATGAAAAGTCAGAGTCTCGATATCTTGAGTGGAAACTTACAATCCCAATAGGCAAATCTGCTAATATAAACACAAAGTATCGAATGGTAAAAGCCGTAATTTCTTTCGCAAATACTGACGGTGGTTTTTTAGTCTTTGGCGTTGACCCAGATGGTAAATGGAAAGGCTTTTCTGATGAAGAAATGATAGATTTTGATTCTGCAAAATTAACAGAGCTTATTGACAGCGTTGTAACCCCAGAAATTGATTTTAATTATAATGAATTAAACTACAAAAAATCTAGGTTTCCAATAATTCATATAAAAAAAAGTTGTTTAATGCCACATATTACAACAAAAGAAATACGTGAAACTAAAAGGGGAAACAAAGGTAGACAGAGGAGTATTATATTAAAAAATGCATTATATTGTCGTTATGGAGCAAAATCAGATCTAGCTACCCCTTCACAGTATGAACGAATTATTTCTACAAGAACTCAATCTTTAAAAAGTGAATTGCTAAGAAGAATTAAGGAAGTCGAAATACCAATGATAATTCCTAAAAAGAACGTACATGCCAAATCAATAAAATCAAATTTTGAAATAGGGAGAATTCGTTCAACCAAAGATCCGAATGCACCCGCATTTCGATTTACACGAAATAAAGATGATTCTTCCGCATATTTTATTCATGAAGAACTATCAGATAACCTTTTTGAAGAAATTAATAATATTATACATGCAAATTCATTAATATCAAAAAAAACGAATGAATTTTTACTTGGTGAAAAAATTTATTATCGTATCTATGCAGAACGTTATCATGTCGCTGTACCTGACGATGAATTAAAGATTTTAATGAACGCAGGAGTGAAACAATTTTATGCACCTTTTTTTCATTGGATAACTTGTTTGCCTCCTAAAACAGTGGCCAATATTCTAAGAAAAATGATTAAGGAACCCAAACATCCTTCAGTGGGCCACCTTTTGAGAATTGCTATTTTGCTTGGTCAAGATACTTGCGAGTGGATGTTTGATGTGTGGAATAGGGAAAACTATGCTCAAGCACCATATTTTTATTATAGATTTAAAAAAATCCATGACAAAATTAGGGATAAAGATAGACGGTTAGTGGCTCTAGATTTAAATATAGGGAATGTTATAAGTGTTAATAATAAGTCTTATGAAATTGGAGAACTTTTAGAAAAACCGCAAATAGCCGACAAATTGTTATCAGAATCAAGCTTGCAAGTTTTCAATAATCAGAAGGTGAGAGACGAGTGTAGAAAGTTGGATATTATTGCTTATGGAAAAGAAATTTTGAACAAATCACAAGAACTTGGTAAAGAACTAATGCAAGATTTTAATTAAAAGATATCTCAAATGTTTCAGATTAATAACTGTAAATCAATCATTTTCTATCAAAATAGTTGGGTTTAGTCAACACAATTTTGCAGCTTTCTTTTCTTTCCCCATTCTGCTTTTTAGGTTTTTTTCAAGTGAATGAGGATAAAGGGGTAGGCTGTCTAAGCCAAAGGCGAGTTGCCTTCCTCGCCGAATGAGTGAAGAAAAAACCGTTAAGAAAAGCAGTCGGGGTGCTCTTTTTTTGATTACTTCTTTTGGGCACGCAAAAAAAGTAATTTAAAACATCATCTTCACCCCGTCCTTCAAAAAAATAAAAGCAAAGACAATGAGGGCTATTCCCAGAGCGCTGATAACAATGACATACAGCCTGCTTTCAACGAAGTCTCCCGCTTATCGACAAGCAGGGCAATGCCTATCTTTGTTCCGACAAGGAGCGAAAAAAACCCGATAATGAAAAGGGAGCTGGAAAAACTTCAAACCCCTATTGACGAAATCCCTTTTTAAATCTATATATTAATTTAATACGCAAAAAATTTTCTGTGCATTGGAGTTCCTTCTTTAACAGCAAAAACGAGAGAAGTGACAAACAAATTAAATATTAAATTTAAATACCGCTACAGAAACATAAGGAAAATTTAGGGAGGAGCAATAATGATAAAAGTTAAACTGGTTGTTCGTGTTGTAAAGGATAGTGAGGTTGTATGTGGATATGTAGGAGACGTTGAATTACCGTTCGTTCCAACAATAGGTATGAAATTTAAACAAGGAGTAAGCACGAAACTATGGGAGACTACAGACAACAATGAACTATCTCCTCACGTAGAGCATATAATTTATGATTTAGATGAAGAGTGTATTATTGCTTTATTTGAAGTTTCTGAGTTTCTCGCATCTAATTATTGGACTGAATTGGATTCTAAAAATTTAGGTGAGTGGCTGTTTGATTGCGTTTAATATTGCATAAAATCTTTTTCCCACTGTAACTTAATTAATCTATATAATGCAATTTACCATTGTGTTTTTTTTGCTTTTTGATATAATTTTAATATTACTATTTAAGTTTTCAATATATTAAATATTATCTAGAAAAGTTTATGGAAAACAAAACAATAGGAATAAGAATTCACGATATCCATCACGGGTTAATTTTGGGAACAGGGGCTTTAGTAGAAACTGAATTGTCCTTAATGAAGGAATTAGGCGCAGCAACACAAATTGCTACAACTATTAAGGATCACGAAATAATTGAAAACATTAATACCCTTTATGCAGCAGCAGGTGAATTAAAAATCCCTAAAACTTTAACAGATGTTGCTCTTAAGCATCTAGAAAAATTAGACTTTGTTCGACTAAAGCTTGATGTAAATCATAATATAACTCGTATTGATGTTACTATTCCCAAATATTCAAAAATCTATAATGATATAGGTGACTATTTTAAGAATGAGAATTCTAGCAAACTTGCATTTAACACTATTTCAACTCTAAACAAAGTAAGTATGTTTCCTCACAAAGAAAAGGATATAATAAGTGAACTTAAAATAAGCACAGATGAATATGATTGTATTAAGGATTTAGGAAAGAATTGTTCATTTCTGGATACATATAGATCACCAAAAGATTCAGAAAGTATTTTGTTTTCGCCTTTACATTGGGATGATAATCCAAGCAATATATTTGAATTATTAAGAAAACATTCTTCAATTGAACTTTCAACAACTATTAAATCAATCCAAAAATATCAAGGTCTTCCAGGAGATAATATATCTAATGAAATCTTATTTGATGCCATTAAACTAGGATGTTTTCCTACTTTAAGTGTTGATTCAACAACCGGATTAAAGAAATTTGTATTTACTCCTCAATTGGGGATAAGCCATGAGGAGAAAACTTTGCTTCATAAAGCAAGAGTTTTATTATCTTGTGTGAGATATGGCGAAAATTTTGCTGGAATAACAAAAATTCATTCTCCAGAAAGGTTAATTGAGGTTCTAGCAGGGCGTGGCTACTTAGAAGAACATACTGAGAGTTTAAAACAGTATGAATCTGCAAGAAATCTTGGTTTGGTAAAAATTATCCCTTCTGGTTTTAATCGCCATGAAGTACATTTTATTGATAATGACGAGAATAAAAAAGCAGTTGATTTAGCTATACAGATGCTTCAAGTTGGAGAAACGGCGAAAATAGACAACAGTATAGGAATTGCAAAAAGTATACTTTTACCTAGTGCTTTAAAGCATCCTACTCAAACCAGATTTCATTTATTAAAAAATAAACCCTCAAATAGGTCACAAAGTACTTTGCATAAAATAAATGATCTTCTAAGGGGTGTAGATATTGACTGATAAAAAAGAATATAAAAGCGATTTCACTTTAAAAATGATGTGCAAAATTCTCTTTCGTATTATGGGTTTCTGTGCACATTGTGAAGTTAAACTTCGCACAAAAAGTTATGTTGACTTATATAGGAAACATGACATTTCTGATATAGATGTTTTGGGATATAAGTTCTTCCCAGACTTATCATATATGACAGTAGGTTCTGAATGCAAAAGTGGAGAAGAAGGTGCGCTTGATGAAATTTATAAATTAATTGGTGTGAGAGATTACTTCAGTTTGGACAAAGCATATTTTTTGAAAAAGAAGATTCATCAAAATGCAAGGCAAGTCGCGTTATCTAGCAAAATAATGACTTTTAGCGAAGCTGAGTTTAGAGTGCTACTTTTTGGTCTCGGAGTTGACGTAGACAAAGAAATAAAGATTGAAAAAGCAATTTATTTCAACCTAAAAAATGCTAGAGAATACATAAAGAAAGTAGATGAAAAATTACTTTCTTACATGCTTTTTGAATACTGGAATAAAGAAAACTGGAGAAACATTCATAATATTATTTATAGGTTAGAATCTTTAAAAGATATAAGTGAAAAAAATATTTCAATTGAATTTAAACTATATTTATACAATACACTTGAATTATTAATACGTTCAATCCTTCTTAACGTTAGTAGAGCCATGAGTCTTAATTATTCAGATATAGAAAATTCTTCCAAAGTACTATTGTTTGGCGATGCTGAAAGTTTACATGAAAGAAGAAAATTATTAGATTTAGTAAATATAGAACTAGGAGGACAGAATGGTCTTAAAGCATCATGGCAAGAAGATTATATTGATTTATGCCGAAGATTTTCTGAAAAACCAAACTATTCATCATTAATGCCAGATTTAATTCATGATATTGTCAATAATTCATTTTATGAAAGAATGATTATAATTGATAAAAAATTAATCGCAAAATATAACGAAATAACTAGAAAGTTTATTCAAGATATAATTCAGTTCTTAGAAAAAAACCTAGACTTGAACAAAAAATTCTTTAAGGAATTTATGGAACTCTAAATTGAAAAGTGATTTGAGTATAGAAAATAGGGACAGATACTTATTTTCTAATTCTCCTGATTTCTCCCGACAATTTTTTTCTTCCATTCCCTAACCTTTTCTTTGCTTTGTCTAAATAATAACCGAATTTGGGATAGCGTGTTTTAAGTTTTTCAAGCCAGTTTTTAACGGTCTTTGATGCGCGGGAGAGGATAATAAGGCCGATAAAAAGGAAGAGGATTCCCTGAAGAATGGGGAGGAAGAGGCCGATGATGCCTAAGATAATAAAGAACCAGCCGAGCGCCAGTATGAGAATCCGCTTGATAATCTCTTTCATGTCTAAAATCCCCCGACCATCCTCACCCCATCTTTCAAAAAGATCAGGGCAAAGACAATAAGGGCGATTCCAAGAAACCGGATAATGGTGACATACAAACTGCTTTCAACGAAGTCTCTCGACTTATCGACAAGCAGGGCAATGCCTATCTTTGTTCCGACAAGAAGCGAAAAAAACCCGACAATGAAAAGCGAGGCCGGAAAAACCCCCTCTCCCCTGAATATGATCGGCCCGCCGATAGTGAGCCAGAAGAGATAGGGATGCGGGCTTAAGAAATTGGTGATAACCCCCTGCAGGATACCGCCCCGTTTAAACGGGACAAGCTCAAGCTCCACCTCTTTTGTTCTCAGGTTCCCGATTCCGAGATAGGCGAGGTAGCCCGCGCCGAAAAGGGTGATGATGCCGATAATAAGACTGCTCTCGCTAAGCTTCGACAGAACAAAAAAGACAAAAATGATAATGGGAAAATCGGTAATAAGGGGCGCAACAGCTATCTTCGCCCCCTCTTTTTTCCCGTACTTCATGGTCTCGACAAAGACCAGCGCCATAAGCGGGCCGGGCGATATGCCGGCTGTCAGGCCGAGAACGACTCCTGTTATCAAGAACGCATAAGAAGAATCCATATCAAAAATTCCGCAAAATTAAAAAAAGCCTTCTATATTATATAGTATACACCAAAACCATCCCTTTTGAGCCAGAAAAAACAGGCCACTGCAATAAAATACAAGCATTACATATAAAAAGGCTGGTCAAAGCAATTATTTTTCAACTGCTTATCAGAACGGAACAGGGCCTTTCCCTTCTTTTTCCTGCTGGTTTTTTACAATTTTTCTAAAAAAAGCCGGCTTAACAGACAGGGCCACCTCCCCGCCCAAAGCCTTTTCCCCCTGCCGCGGACAAAAAAACTGCTTTATTTATTTGTTTTTTCTCAATAATGTTGCATATTTTGCAATATGTGTTATGATTCAAAACTCTGAAACCGGAATGATAATTCTTTACTATTATATAAGGAGACGGGTTTATGAAAGAATTCGGCTCAATAGACGACATTATCGATTTTGCTATCAATGAAGAGCAGGGGGCAGTCGATTTCTATACCGACCTTGCCGGCAAAATGGATAAGCCGTGGATGAAAGAGGTCTTTCTGGAGTTTGCCGAAGAGGAAAAGGGACACAAGGAGAAGCTTCTGGCCGCCAAAGAGTGCGAAGAGGTCCTGGCCACAGTCGAGAAGGTCCCCGACCTGAAAATCGCCGATTATCTGGTCGATGTCGAGCCGGACAAGGAGATGGACTATCAGCATGCGCTGGTTCTGGCCATGCAAAAGGAAAAATCGGCCTTCAAGCTCTACACGAACCTGGCCCAAAGAAGCACGGACAGCAATCTCAAAAATATGTTCCTCTCTCTGGCGCAGGAAGAGGCAAAGCACAAGCTGAGGTTTGAGATCGAATATGATGATAATGTACTTAAGTGGAATTAAGCTTAAAGAACGCTTATACACTTTTTGCTGTAAAGAGCGGGTTTAAAAGCCCGCTTTTTTATATAGCGCACATATAGCTGTGAAACAATTTTTTGTAAAAGGCATTTAAAAATCATGAAAAAAGAGAATCTTCGAAACATCGCCATTATCGCCCATGTTGACCACGGAAAGACCACTCTTGTCGACGCCATGCTGAAACAGAGCGGCACCTTCAGGGAGAACCAGCAGGTTCAGGAGCGAGTCATGGACTCTATGGACCTTGAAAGGGAGCGCGGCATTACCATCATGGCAAAGAACACGGCCGTCTGGCATAACGACATCAAGATCAATATTGTGGATACCCCCGGCCATGCCGACTTCGGCGGGGAGGTCGAGCGGAGCCTTAACCTGGTGGACGGCGCCATCCTTCTTGTCGACGCAAGGGAAGGCCCCCTGCCCCAGACCCGGTTTGTCGTGAAAAAGGCCCTCAAAAAAAAGCTTTCCATGATTCTGGTCATCAATAAGATAGACAGGGGCGACGCCCGCCCTGAAGAGGTGTTGCAGGAGGTCTACGACCTTTTTATCGACCTGAACGCGGACGACAAGCAGATAGATTTTCCCGTTCTTTATACCAATGCCAGGACAGGTACGGCACACAGAGACCCTGACCATGTATCAAATGACCTGGGGCCTCTTTTTGAAACGATCATCAAGGCCATACCCGCCCCGGAAGCAGACGATGAGGAAACGCCCCAGTTCCTTGCCACCAACCTCGAATATGACCCGTATGTGGGGCGGATAGCCATCGGCCGGCTTGTCAACGGAAGCCTCGAGATGAACAGGAACTATGCCCTTTGCAGTGAAAACAAGGCCGCCCGGCCCGTGAAGTTCTCCGCTATTTACACCTTTTTCGGCCTTACAAGAAAACAGGTGGACAGGGCCGAGGCCGGCGATATTATCGCGCTTGCAGGCATGGAGGATTTCAGCATCGGCGACACCGTCACCTCTCTGGAAAACCCGAAGCCCCTTCCCGGCATCTATGTTGACGAACCAACCATCTCGATGCTCTTTTATGTGAACAACAGCCCCTTTGTCGGCAACGAGGGAAAGTTCCTCACGTCGCGCCATCTCCGCGAACGTCTGGACAAAGAGGTTCTGGGAAACGTTGCCATCAAGGTCAAGCCGACAGAGCGGGCCGATGCCTTTGAGGTCTGCGGCCGCGGCGAGCTCCAGATGGCCGTGCTTATCGAGACCATGCGGCGGGAGGGGTATGAGCTGATGGTATCCAAACCGCGCGTTATCACGAAAGAAGAGGACGGCAAGACACTTGAGCCGGTCGAGCGGCTTTTTCTCGACATCCCCGAAGACTTTATCGGCGTTCTCACAGAAAAGCTCTCCGACAGAAAGGGGCACATGGAGAACCTCACCAATTTCGGCAACGGCCGCGTTAATCTCGAATATGTCATCCCGACGCGCGGGCTTATCGGTTTTCGGAATCAGTTCATGACCGACACGAAAGGCGCGGGCGTGATGAACACGATATTCGAGGGATACAGGCCGTGGTTCGGCCTGATACCGCAGAGAACAACGGGCGCGCTGGTCGCTGACAGGGCCGGCAGAGTGACCGCTTATGCCAGCTTTGCCATGGAAGACCGCGGGCAGAGGGTCGTGGATGTGGGGATCGAGGTATACGGCGGGATGGTGGTCGGTGAGCGCAACCGGAACGGCGACCTCGACATCAATATCACCAAAGAGAAAAAGCTGACCAATATGAGAAGCTCGACATCTGAGGCCACGGTCATCTTGAGGCCGCCGCGCATTCTCTCTCTTGACCAGGCCATCGAGTTTATTGCCGAGGATGAGCTTGTAGAGGTCACCCCAAAGAGCGTACGCCTTCGCAAAATGGAGCTGGACACGGGCAAGCGAAACGCCCAGCGGAAAAAAGAGAAGTATTCCGAAGCATCTTAAAAAAATGTCTGCCTTTTGAAAAGAGTCTTTGTTCTCAATTTTCCTTGACCTTGAGGATGAATTTGAGAAAATAAAAAAGATTTCTAACAGGCAATGAGGGTCTGTCATGAAAAAGGCATTGATGTTTCTCAGCCGGGGCTTTGAAGACCTGGAAGCCGTCGCTATCATTGATGTGATCGGCTGGACAACGGTCAGAGAAAATCTCATACCCATCGAGCTTACAACCTCGGCCTTTCATGATGAAGTAATTGGCAAATTCGGCATTACAATCAAAGCAGATGTTAACATCAAAAAGCAATCGTTAGATCTAAACACATTTGACGCTTTTGTTCTCCCGGGGGGCTTTCACAGCAGCGGTTTTGATGAGGCATATTCTGAAGAAATCCATAACATCGCAAAAGCTATCTATAACAACAAAGGTGTGATTGCCACAATGTGTGTGGGAGTTCTTCCCGTATCCGATGCCGGGCTGCTCAAGAATAAAAAGGCGACCACCTATCCTCTGAGCCGGTTTCATGATAATGTTGCCAGATTAAAGGAAGGAAAAGCGGTCTACACGGGCAGTAAATTGGAAATGGATGAAAATATCATCAGCTGTGCCGGGCCTGCCTCTGCGCTGGAAGTGGCTTACAAGCTGGTCGAGCAATTGACCGGCAAAGCCAATGCAGAGGAAGTCAAGAAGCTGATGATCTATTAAACCAAAAAAGTGCGGAAGCGCTGCAATTCAAAGAACTTGCATAATATTCTGGATATGCTAACATTTAAAAAAGCCGGATTATAAGGGAGATTCTATGAACTGGGTTCCTGTTCTTTCGGCACTCATTGCAGGGTTTGTTCTCGGTCTGGGTGCGGCTGTTCTTCTCAGGCTCATTCATGCAAAAACCGCCAAAGACTTTGCCGCTGAAATGAAAGACAGCTTCGGCAACCTTTCTCTCGAAGCCCTTTCAAAGGCTTCGGAAGAGCTTATTAAGCTCGGTTCCACAGACCTCGACTCCAAAAAAGGCCTTATCGACCAGCAGCTTGGCCGCATGACAGAAGAGCTTAACAGCATGTCAAAGCTGATGAAAGAGCTGGAAAAAGACAGGGTGGAGAAATTCGGCGAGCTTACGAACCAGCTAAAAACCACGAGCGAACAGACCGCCCTTCTCAAGCAGACAACAGAGAGCCTCCGCGAAGCCCTGTCCAGCACAAAGGCAAGGGGGCAGTGGGGCGAGCGCATGGCAGAGGATGTGCTCCGGCTTGCCGGGTTTGTGGAGAACGTGAACTATTTTAAGCAGAAGTCTATCGAGGGCATCGGCTCGCGCCCCGATTTCACCTTTCCGCTTCCCCGCAACCTCAAGGTGAACATGGATGTTAAATTCCCCCTTGATAATTATGTCCGCTTTCTTGAGGCTAAATCCGACCTGGAAAAAGAAAAATTAAAAAACGATTTTCTCCGTGATGTCAAGGCAAGGATAAAGGAGGTAACGACACGCGAATATATCGACCCCGAACAGAACACCGTTGACTATGTGCTCCTCTTCATCCCGAATGAGCAGATATACGCCTTTATCCACGAGCAGGACAGCTCGATACTCGATGACGGGATAAAGAACAGGGTCATCTTCTGCTCGCCCATCACTTTCTTTGCAGTTCTGGCGGTCATCCGTCAGGCAGTTGAGAACTTCGCCCTGGAAAAGACCTCGAACCAGATACTCTCTCTTTTCGGCTCGTTCAGGAAGCAGTGGAACGAGTTCATCAAAAGATTCGACAATCTCGGAAAGAGGATCGAGGATACGCAAAAAGAGTATGAAGGCCTTGTAACGACAAGACGGCGCCAGCTTGAAAGGCCGTTAAACAAGATAGAGGATTTAAGAAAAGAACGGGGAATTCCCGTGGATACAGACAATGACGAAAGAACGCTCCCCGGAATTGAAGAACCCGAAGAAAACAAGGCAGAGTAACCATGGATTCTTTTTAAACTCATCTAAAAAACTATGAAAGAGACCTGTGTCTTAAAAAATACGATTCAGGAGTATGCTTGGGGTTCACACACAGCGATTTCTCAGCTCCTTGGTGAACCTACCCCTTCAGAAAAGCCTCAGGCAGAGCTGTGGATGGGTGCACATCCGAATGCACCCTCTTTGGTTCAGGTTGATGGTAACTGGAAGCTCTTGCCAGAACTGATAGAGAAGTTGCCCGCAGAGATTCTCGGAAAAAGAATTACGAAAAAGTTTGGCGGAAAACTTCCTTTTCTTTTGAAGGTTCTTGCTGCGGCAAAGCCCCTTTCTATTCAGGCACATCCCAACCTGGATCAGGCTAAGGAGGGTTTTAAAAGAGAGACCGATCTTGGGATTCCTTTGACAGCTCCCAGCCGAAATTACAAGGATGATAATCACAAGCCGGAGATAATCTCTGCCTTAACACCCTTTTGGGCTTTGAACGGCTTTCGAAGGATAGAGAAAACGATTTCGCTCTTTAAAGCAATCAACTCTTTTGAACTCTTGCAAGAGATAAAAGATCTCGAAGCTCATCCTGATTCGGAAGGTCTAAAGAGATTCTTTGGCAGCGTCATGACAATGGAAAAATCGCGTCAGAAAAAAGCAGTAAAGGAGGCCATAGGCTTTGCAAAGAAACGCTCAGGGGAAGATGCTGTTTTTGAATGGATGCTCAAACTCAATGCAGAGTATCCTGGCGATATCGGTATCTTCAGCCCTCTCTTCTTGAATTTGGTGAAGCTGAAGCCGGGTCAGGCCATGTTTTTGGATGCAGGCAGACTGCATGCCTATCTGGATGGTTTGGGAATAGAACTCATGGCCAATTCAGATAATGTGCTGCGAGGCGGCCTCACGCCCAAGCATATTGATGTGCCAGAACTAATGAAAATCCTTGATTTTAAGCAGAAGGAAGTTGAAATCCTTACACCAAAAAAGCAGGCCGAGAATGAATATACCTATGAATCGAAAACAGAAGAATTCCGGCTTTCTGTTATAAGAGTTGATGCAAACGCATCTTATTCAAGCCCTGATGACCGAAGTATTGAAATCATGATATGCTTAGAGGGCAGGGCTTCTTTGAAGAACCTGGAAAGCAATAAAACCCTGGAAATCAAGAAGGGAACATCTCTTCTTATTCCAGCTGCAGTTAATCAATACTCCATCAAAGGAGAGGCTACTCTCTATAAGGCCTCAGTGCCTTAATGGTTTGCATGTTTAAGGGTTAAGCCGTTCAAGAGATGGCCGTATTGACAATGGCCTGTGCAATACCCAGAATATGATCTTCATTGAAGCTGTTTTTAAATGAAGAACCCCTGTGACCCGACGTTCCAAAAGAAACACGATGAGAAGAATTTGAAACATCAGGCTTGAGCGAATAATAAGAAGCGATAAGCTTAGAAATGTCTACGAGTATTGATTTCGGCGCAGGTTTTCCGGCAAGTTCATGGAGAGGCATTTTTTCACCTTTAAAAACAACTAAAGCATTTCCCTTGGCTGACCCGTGGATTCAATAACAGAGTTCCACAACCTTCCGTTTGGGTCAATACGTTTCCGTTCGGATACAGCCATAGGAATCGGCACATGTGTGAATTCGTTCTTCCAATAGCCGACAACCATATTCGTCCTTCCGGTCATTCCCGCATGCACGGCGTTATGACCAAGAAGCAGACAGAACACAGAATCATAGGGGGTCGCAGGCATGCTTCTGATGGTATAGCTGGGGTCAATATACTTAAGATTTGCCTCTATTCCCTCTTTTTTGAAATATTCCCTAATCTTGTCTCTTAAGAAAAGTCCGATATCCTCGTAACGGACATTGCCGGATGCATCCCTTTCACCTGTTTCCTCGAAAAGTTCCTGGCCAGCCCCTTCCCCCACGACAATCACGGCGTGCTGTCTACTTTCCAGTCTTTCTCTCAGTGCCTTAAGAAAGGCCTCAAGCGAAAAGCGGACTTCAGGAATAAGACAGAAGTTGATCTCATTATTGGCAAGAGTTGCATATGCGGCAATGAATCCCGATTCTCTGCCCATCAACTTTACCAGACCAATGCCGTTTCTTGCTCCCTCTGCCTCTACATGAGCCGAATAAATTGCTGTTGTCGATTCTGAGACTGCCGTTACAAAGCCAAAAGATTGCTGCACATGAGAGATATCGTTGTCTATGGTCTTCGGAATACCAATCACAGCAATCTTCAGACCGCGCCGCTCGACCTCTTCAGAAATGGCCTGGGCTCCGCGAAGGGTTCCGTCACCTCCAATGGCAAAGAGTATGCAGACATTCATCCGCTCCAGCGTATCAACCATCTCTGAGATATCCTGGGGCCCTCGTGATGAGCCGAGAATCGTTCCCCCCTTTTGATGAATGTCGCTGACATTTTCCGGTAAAAGCTCAAGGGGAACATGGCAGTATTTAGGCGAGAGCCCCTCATAGCCATAACGAAAACCGTAGATTGTTCTTATTCCATAGTGATGATAGAGGCATAAAACAATGGCCCGGATAACATCATTCAATCCGGGACATATGCCCCCGCAGGTTACTATTCCGCATTTGAGCTTTGAGTGATCAAAGTAGATTTTTTCTCTTGGCCCGGCAAGCTCAAAACCGGGCGGCTTCTTCCCGGCCTTGATAAGGGATTCAATCTCTTTTGAGTTTGAATGATAAAGGACATACTCCTCGTTATCCACGAAATTTGTGCCTGACATCGGTGATGGAATATTGCCTTCGCCCAGTTTCGAAATGGTAAAACCAAGATCGCTCTCTTTCATAGAGACACCTCTATATTAATAAATTTAGATGTTAATAATAACGAAAATAATTTCTAAGTCAAATTCTTACCTTCCTCTGTGAACCTATTAAACATCGCTATTTCAATTCAAGCTTTTTAGAGTATACTTCGCTAATTTTAGGATTTATTTTTTAACTGGTCCGCCACGCCTTGAGTCGCCTTCTTTACTTTTTCAGGGTCTCCCAGATAATAATGACGAATGGGGCTTAGGTCATCTTCAAGCTCATAAACAAGCGGGATTCCAGTGGGGATGTTGAGCTCATTAATCTTATCATCAGAAATCTGGTCAACATACTTTACCAATGCTCGAAGCGTGTTTCCATGCGCAGCGATGATTACCCGCTTCCCAATTCGTATTTTCGGTGCGATATTTTCCTGAGCATACGGCATGAAGCGCTCGACCGTGTCTTTCAGGCATTCGGTTGCGGGAAGCTCTTTAGGCGGAATATCAGCATACCGCGGGTCATGGCTCGGGTGGCGCGGGTCATCAGGTGTAAGAGGAGGGGGAGGCACATTGTAGCTTCGGCGCCAAAGAGCTACCTGCTCTTTCCCGTGTTTTTCAGCGGTCTCAGCCTTATTGAGCCCCTGAAGCGCTCCATAGTGTCGCTCATTCAGACGCCAGCTTCGAAAAACAGGGATGTACATCAGTTCCATCTCTTCAAGGATAAGCCAGAGGGTCTTGATAGCCCGGGTGAGAACGGAGGTACAGGCAACATCAAAGACAAAGCCCTCCTTTTTAAGAATGCGTCCGGCTTCTTTTGCCTCCTGAATTCCTTTTTCCGAGAGCTTGACATCGGTCCAGCCGGTAAAACGGTTCTCTTTGTTCCACTCGCTCTCACCATGGCGGATTAAAACGACCTTTTTCATGTTCTTATCTCCTCTTTAAGCATGAAAAAGCTATTTTTCAAAAAAGACTAAAAGCATTAGAGCTAAAATATTTTTAAACAAGCTGGTTTGCCGCCTCTTTCAGGGTCTCAGCGCTTTTTATAAGGGCTTCCCGTTCTTCTTTGGATGGTATCGGGTTAAGTGTTTCTATAACACCTTCTTCACCCACCACCCGCGGAAGAGAAAGGCTTACACCCTTCAGGTCTTCAATATCCTTGTTAAAAGATGAAACGGTCAGAACAGAGTGCTCATCTTCACGGATTGCAAGGGCAATCCGGGCAACGCCGGCTCCAATACCGTAATAGGTGGACCCCTTGCCCTCAATGATTCGATAAGCCGCAAATCTTACCTCGTCATCTATTCTGGCTTTTATATCATCAGTAATCTCACAGCCCTTCTGCTCGGCAAAATCAAAGATGGACAGGACGCTTACCTTGGCACTCGACCATATCAAAACCTCTGAGTCGCCGTGTTCCCCCAGAACATAGGCATGAACTGATCTCGAAGAAACACCAAGATAATTTGCCAGAAGAGCACGGAAGCGTGCTGTATCAAGAATGGTTCCAGAACCAATCACGCGGGAAGAGGGAAGGCCTGAGAGTCTTGTAACCACTTCAGTCATAATGTCAACGGGATTGGAGACAATGAGAAGTATGGTTTTGGGCGCATATTTTAGAACCTCGGGGACAACCTTTTTAAAGACCTGAACATTCCGTCCCAGAAGCTGAAGCCGTGTTTCCTCCTTATCGCGTTGAGCCACGCCGCAGGACAGAACCACCATATCTGCATCTTTGAGCTGAGAATAATCACCAGCCGTAACATGTATAGGTTTGACAAAGGGGGTAGCATGCATGATATCCTCAGCATGGGCCTGTGCCAGTTTTTGATTAATATCAATAAGAACAAGCTCATTGACTACACGCCCGAGAACGAGTGCATAAGCAGCAGAACTACCCACAAATCCGCATCCAACAATGCCGACTTTCATGATAAGTCCTCCACGCTTTACAGGGTTAAACTACTGAAAATATTTTAATATGCCCTTGCAAACTAAATATTAGCACATAATAATTAAATAAAAAAGCAAGGCTTTTGAACAACCAGGAAAATTTCCGGTGTTGGTGAAATAAAATAGGTGGAGGGTTGACATAATTTGTCTTAAAGTATATATGTTTGTGGTATAATAAAACATTGAAAACAATTGACCTCTTGCCTGAAACGCCTTTCTCAAGAGAAGAGAGGCATGCTCGGAGAACCAAGAATCTGATCACGAAAATAAAGAGGATTGATTCATGAAGGTTTCCGACCTGTTCGTCAAATGCCTGGAGAACGAAGGCGTCCAGTATGTCTTCGGCGTACCCGGAGAGGAGAACGAAGACCTTCTCTTCTCGCTTGAAAATTCGACTATCCGGTTCGTTCCGACACGGCACGAGCAGGGTGCGGCTTTCATTGCCAATGTCTGGGGAAGGCTGACCGGAAAAGCGGGCGTCTGCCTCGCTACGCTCGGCCCCGGAGCGACGAATCTCGTTACCGGCGTTGCCGATGCCAATCTTGACAAGGCCCCTCTGATTGCCATAACCGGACAGGGAGGGTTGACGAGGCTTCATCATGAAAGCCATCAGTATCTCGATATCGTCAACATGTTCAAGCCGATCGTCAAGTGGAACACGGCTCTCTCCTCGCCGGAGTCGGTCTGTGAGATTATCCGCAAGGCCTTTAAGATAGCCGAATATGAAAAGCCCGGAGCCGTCCATATCGAGCTCTCTGAAGACATTGCCAAACAGAAAGCTCGGGTGAGGAAAACCCCTCTTACCCCGCAAAGGGTCAGGCGGCCTGCCCCTGATTATAAAGTCATTGACCGGACAATCGACCTTTTAAAGAAAAGCAAGCGGCCCCTTATCATCGCGGGAAACGGCGCTATCAGAAAACAGGCCAGCAAGCATCTCACCCGCTTTGCCGAAAAGCACAAAATTCCTGTCACCTCCACCTTTATGGGCAAGGGGGCTATCTCGGGCCGGATAGAACAGTCGCTTCTCTGTATCGGCCTCGGCTTCAGGGATTATATAATAGAGGCTGTTCAAACAGCCGACCTCATTCTTTCGGTGGGATGCGATATTGTGGAATACGACCCTGACAAGTGGAACCCCAAGGGAGAAAAAAGGATCATTCATATCGATTTTGTTCCTACCGAAGTTTACACACACTACAACCCCGAGGTCGAGGTTATCGGGGATGTCTCCGCAGCCCTCTGGGAACTGAATACCCGGCTCGAGAAAGAAGACCTTAAGTTCGATACCGCCTGGTATGGGCCGATCCGAAAAAAGATATTTGATGATATTGCAAGCTACAGCCTGAAAGAGGGCGAGCCGTTCACCATACCCGGCACACTGAATATCATCAGGGAAACCATGGACGACTGCGGCCTTCTGATAAGCGATGTGGGAAGCCATAAAATCTGGGTGGCGAGAAACTTCCCGACCTACTGCCCGAACGGATGCATTATCAGCAACGGACTGGCAAGTATGGGCATTGCCCTTCCGGGAGCCATTGCCGCCTCTCTGGTCGATCCGGACCGTCAGGTCGTGGCCATCATGGGAGACGGTGGGTTTATGATGAACTCTCAGGAACTGGAAACTGCCAAGCGCCTGGGTGTCGGATTTACAGCGGTGATATTCAATGACAATGACTACGGCCTTATCAGCTGGAAACAGAACATTGCCAGGGGCCGGTCTGTGAGCACACGGATCAGCAATCCCGATTTCAAGGCCTATACAGAGAGCTTCGGCATCAAAGGCTATCGGCCGCAAAACCTGAAAGAGTTAAAAGAAATTTTAAAAACAGCCATCCCTTCAAAAGAACTCTCTGTTATCGAGGTCCCTGTCGACCCCAGCGTTAACAGCGCTCTTTTTGAAAAACTCAAAACCTACTGGAGGGAGAAAAAATGACGATGCAGGTCATCAATCCCGCAACAGGCGAACTGATAAAAGAGTATGAGGAAATAACGCCCGAAGAGGCGAAGGGCATTATTGAAAAATCGCATCAGGCGTTCCTTAAGTGGGGAAAGACCTCGTTCGCCGAGCGGGCCGAATTGATGAAGGAAGCCGCAAAAATCTTAAGAGACGATGCGGACAAATACGCAAAGCTAATGACAGAAGAGATGGGCAAGCTTTTTAAAGACGGTGTTGCCGAGGCGAATAAATGCGCCCTGGGCTGCGACTACTATGCCGACAATACCGAGAAGTTCCTCCAGCCGGAAATTATTGAAACCGACGCGGCCAGAAGCTTTGTCACGTTTCAGCCCATAGGCGTTGTGCTCGCGGTCATGCCCTGGAATTTTCCGTTCTGGCAGGTCTTCCGCTTTGCCGCACCCGCGCTCATGGCGGGAAACGCGGGCATACTGAAGCACGCCTCCAATGTTCCGGGCTGCGCCCTTGCCATCGAAGACGTCTTTAAGAAGGCGGGCTTCCCGGAAGATATTTTCAGAACGCTCCTTATCGGAAGCAAGAAGGTCGACGCGGTCATCGAAAACCGGCTGGTCATGGCGGCCACGCTCACCGGCAGCACGCCCGCCGGAATTGCCGTGGCAAAAAAATCAGGAGAGATGCTGAAAAAGACGGTGCTCGAGCTGGGCGGAAGCGACCCTTATGTAATCATGGAAGATGCCGACCTGAAAGCGGCGGCAGAAGCATGCGTTTTCAGCCGGCTCATCAATGCCGGACAGAGCTGTATTGCCGCCAAGCGTTTTATTGTTGTCGAGCCGGTTCTGAAGGAATTTGAAAAGCTTTTTGTCGAAGAGACGAAACAGAAAAAAATGGGCAACCCCATGAGCGAGGACACAGACATCGGCCCCATGGCTCGCCACGACCTCCGCGACGAGCTCCATCATCAGGTGAGACAGAGCATCAACAAGGGCGCAGTATGCCTGCTCGGCGGTGAGATCCCCAAAGAAAAGGGCGCCTTCTATCCCCCCACTGTCCTTACCAATGTGAAAAAGGGGATGCCGGCCTATGACGATGAACTGTTCGGGCCGGTCGCATCCATTATTGCGGCAAAGGATGAAAAAGAGGCTGTTGACATAGCCAACGACACGGTGTTCGGTCTCGGCGCGGCTGTCTTCACAAAAGATATCAAAAAAGGGGAAAGAATAGCGGCGGAAGAGCTTCAGGCCGGAGCCTGCTTTGTAAATACCTTTGTCAAGTCCGACCCCCGCCTTCCGTTCGGCGGCATCAAGGAGAGCGGATACGGTAGAGAGCTCTCGCATTACGGCATCAAAGAATTTGTTAACATTAAAACGGTTTATGTGAAATAGTTATGGAAATGGTATACGATCTCGCAATTCTGTCTGTCTTCATAGTGGTCTTTATCTATCTTTCGGGATGGTTCTCCGGAACAGAGACCGCGCTCACCAACCTGACGGAATCCCAGATAGCGGAGATGAAGAGGAAGAAAGAAAAGAACTTCGTGTATATCATCGAGCTGAAAAAGAACATGGACCGGACCCTCATCACCATCCTTATCGGGAACAACATAGTCAACATCGTTCTCTCGGCCGTGGCTGCGCTCATAGCCGATGCCCTGTTCAAAAAGATAGGCGTGACCATCGCCATAGGGGTCATTACCTTTCTCATCATCATTTTTGGAGAGATCACGCCGAAATCGAATGCCATCATGGACAGCAAAAAGGTCGCCCGGAAAAATGCCAAAATCGTCTTTTATCTTATGCGGTCTTTAGGCCCCATCATCTCGATATTCCTCTTCCTCTCGAGGAAGATCATCGAGCTCACCGTCGGCACAAAGAAGGAGGACAACCTGCTCGTTTCCGATGAAAGCATCAAGAGCCTCGCCTCGCTCGGCGAATCCGAGGGCCTTATCAAGGGCATCGAGAGGGACATCATCCACAAGGTCTTCCTCTTCGGCGACAGCAAGATAAAAGAGCTCATGGTGCCGATGTCGCGGGTCTTTTCTATCGAGAAAAACTATACGATTCAGGAAGCCAGAGCCATTGTCACAGAACGGGGCTATACCAGGATACCCATCATGAGCAAAGGGGAAAAGGTCATCGGCGTCCTGCACAGCAAGGACCTGATAGGAAAAGAAAAGGGGAGGATAAAATCTCTGATGAGAACACCTCTTATTGTTTCGGAAAAAAACGATGTGACCGATGTCTTTCACACCATGAAAGAAAAAAGGGTTCACATGGCCATTGTCAAGGATGACAGCGGAAAGCATATCGGCATCGTAACGCTGGAGGACACGCTGGAACAGCTTGTCGGCGACATTTACGATGAACACGCCGAAGTGAAACACAAAGACAGAGGAGGGCTGGATAAATAGAAACGATGCAAAAGAAACAAGATGAAAAACGCTCTGCAGTCCTGCTTGTCCACAGCCCAGACAGAAAGGGCCTGGTCGCTTCGGTCACCGATTTTCTTTATAAGAACGACGGCAACATTATCTATCTCAGCCAGCATGTCGATTCCGAAAAAGAAATATTCTTCATGCGCGTGGAATGGGACCTGGAAAAGTTTGCCATTCCGTCCGATAAGATCGGCAAGAGATTCGATGATGAGGTCGCAAAGAAATTCAAGATGAAGTGGAGGCTTTACTTCTCTGACGAAACCCTCAGGATGGCGCTCTTCGTATCGAAGCTCCCGCACTGCCTCTACGACCTTCTCTCGCGCTGTCAGTCAGCGGACTGGAACATTGAGATTCCCCTTATCATCAGCAACCATTCTGACCTTGAGCCGGTGGCAAAAAAGTTCGGGGTCGATTATCACCTCTTTCCCATTACTAAAGAGAACAAGAAGGAGCAGGAACAAAAGCAGATAACGCTTTTAAAAAAGCACAACATCGATTTTGTTGTCCTGTCGCGGTATATGCAGATACTGTCAGGGGATTTTGTTGCCGAGTATCCTGAAAGAATCATCAACATCCATCACTCATTCCTGCCCGCCTTTCCCGGCGCAAAGCCGTATCACTCGGCCTATGAGCGCGGGGTCAAGATCATCGGTGCCACCAGCCACTACGTCACGGCCGACCTGGACGCCGGCCCCATTATCGAGCAGGATGTTGTCCGCGTCAGCCACAAGGATTCCATCGAGGACATGGTCAGAAAAGGGCAGGATTTAGAAAAGCTCGTCCTTTCACGGGCGGTCTGGTATCACCTCAAAAGAAAAATCCTCGTCTACCAGAACAGAACACTGGTGTTTATTTGATTAAAGGAAAAGAAATGTTTGAAGAGTTGGAGAAAATAAACACCCGTCCAAAGCCGTTTGAGTTCTATACAGCAGGTGATTTATGGACGGATGAGCATACTTCAAAGCAGATGCTCTCGTTCCACCTGAATGAGGAAATCGACGTTTCGTCTCGCAATGTGGCATTCATCGACCGCTCGGTCAAATGGATAACCTCTCATTTTAAGGTAGGTGCTGGAACAAAAATTGCCGATTTCGGCTGCGGGCCGGGTCTGTATACTAGCAAATTAGCCAAAAAAGCTGATGTAACCGGGATAGACTTTTCCAGACGCTCTATCCGGCATGCACAGGAAGTTGCGGAAAAAGAAAAGTTGACCGTCCGCCATGTAAACCAGAACTACCTTGAGTTTGAGACAGACGAGCAATTCCAGCTTATCCTGATGATCATGTGCGATTTCTGCGCTCTCAACCCCGGTCAAAGAAAACAGATGCTTATTAAGTTTCACACGCTGCTGGAATCCGGCGGTTCGGTTTTGCTGGATGTCTATTCTCTGAAAGCCTTTAACCAGCGGGAAGAAGCAGCGAAGTATGAAGCAAACCTTCAAAACAGCTTCTGGTCACCGAACGAATACTACGGATTTCTCAATACGTTCAAATACGAGAAAGAAAAGATGGTTCTCGACAAATATACGATTATCGAAGCAGCACGCACACGAACCGTCTATAACTGGCTGCAGTATTTCAGCCCTGAAACCCTTGAGAAGGAGTTTGCGGAGTGCGGGTTTACAGTTGATAAGCTTTATTCAGATGTTGCGGGCACACCCTTTGACCCGAATACCACGGAATTTGCAGTTATCGCCAGGAAGCCATAGAAAAGCAAGCAACAAAAAAAGAAAAAATAGTTAAGTATGGTGTCCCCAGATTTGTGCGAGAAGGGGGCAGGATTTAGAAAAGCTCGTCCTTTCACGGGCGGTCTGGTATCACCTTAAAAGACAGATTCTTGTGTACCAGAACAGGACACTGGTGTTTATTTAGCCCCTGTCCGGGACTTTTTGAAAAAACACTTGCACAACCTCTTTTTTGTTCCTACAATAAGAACATAAAAATATTCAGTGTAAAAAAATAAAAAATGCGCAGAGCTGTTTTTATTTTATCCATTCTTATTCTCGCGGTCTTTGTTTCCTCGTCTGCCCGGTCGTTTCCTCAATACGCCGAAGAAACAGGATGGGAATGCAAAGCCTGTCATGTCTCCGGCACAGGTGGTCCGGAGCTGACGGGCGTGGGCCAATCTTACCGGAATAAAGAGATTGCCGTTAAAAAGAAGGCGGAACTTCAAAAGAAAACCGGCGTCAGAAAAAACTTTCTCCCCCTTATTTTCGGTTTCTTTCATGTGGCCGCCGCCTTTATGTGGTTCGGAAGCATTCTCTATATTCATATCATTCTCAAGCCCTCCTATGCGGCCAAGGGGGTGCCGAAAGCGGAAATACGCCTTGCCTGGATATGCATAGGCACTCTTGTTATTACCGGCATGTATCTCCTGCATTACAGGTTTGCCTCGTGGGACCTGCTTCTCTCCACAAAAACCGGTAAGCTTCTGCTCCTGAAAATAGCCCTTTTTCTGCTGATGCTCTCAACCGCCGCCATCGTGACCTTTTTCTTCCGCTTCCGTTTAGGGGCGAAGACACCGGGTCCGGACTTATTGGTCGGCTTCGAGGGCAAGGCCTATGATCTTTCCAAAAGCCCCTTGTGGAAAAACGGCGTGCACATGGGAAGACACAAAGCCGGGAACGACCTCACAGACGCGCTTGAAGATGCACCTCATGGAAAGGATTTCATAACAGAGCGCTTTTCTGCTCTTGGAGAATGGAAAGAAGAAGCTGGGCCATCTGAGCCGGCCGGTACCGCCACAAAGGTCTTCTATATTCTTGCCTATATTAATCTCGTTTTTGTCTTTGCCATTCTTTTTGTCATTGCCCTTATGAAATGGGGAGGTTGATTTTCTTGAGAGCTTTTTACAATAAACCTTTTTCCTGCTTATCATATTCAATATGACAAACCCTATTATCATGCTTACAAAAGGCGACCTTACCATCCCCGATGCTGTAGAGGTCTTTCACAGCATCAAAGATACAGGGGTTTCGCATATCGGTTTCAAAGACAGGGGGCTTTCTCCCGAAAAGCTGAAAGAGCTGGCAGAGATAATCAGAAAAGAAAACATCAAAATCTACTTTGAGATTGTGAGCGAGACAAAAGAAGACACGCTCAAATCAGCACAAATGGCTCTGGAGCTTGATGCAGATTATCTCATAGGCGGAAAATACGTTGAGGATGTTCTTCCCGTTGTTAAGAACAGGATAAAATACTACCCCTATGCCGGAAAGGTTGTCGGCCATCCCTGCATGCTCGAAGGAGAGATAGAAGAGATAATCGATGAAGCTGTAGAATTCATGGCTTCTGGAGTAGACGGGATAAACCTTCTTGCCTACCGCTATCAAGGCAGTGCCGAAAAGCTTATCACCGCCCTGAAAAAAGTAGACCTCCCCATCATCGTGGCCGGAAACATCGACAGTAGAGAAAAGATAAGATTCCTAATCAAATCAGATATATCCGCCTTCACCGTGGGAACCGCCCTTTTCGACAAAAAATTCGCCCCCGAAAAAACCATGCAGGAGCAGATAGAAGCTGTGATTGAAGAAACAAAAAGTTAATAGTTCATTTTTTGTGTGCCAAAAAAACGAACCTATTTAAATTGTTGAAGATGGGATACTCTCAAGAATCCCATATCCTCTTGAATTTATCTCGGAGGTCTATGTTTCTTGGGTCTTTGAGTTCCCCAACATATTTCGAAAAATACACTGAAACAGCATCTAGAAATTTGTTGGGGCTCACAAAAATTTGATCGTTCTTGTGTTCTAGTGGTAGAGGAAGGCGGTTTTCAATAAACACGCGCTTTCGTGTCATACCATCGTGAAAAAGTCCGCACCGGCAAAACTTGTAAAAGTCTTCAATCCATGTATCGTCTGCGGCAGTTAAAGAGAAGATTCTTTTCAATCCTGCACTGAAAAAATATTTAGATTTGTTGTCGCTTGACTCACCGCGCCGGTACTGCTCAATACCCTCGATTTGCGCAACTGCGATTTGGAGCACTACGAAGCCTGCATCATGATGTGCTTGTAACATACGGCCATATTCAAGAAACCATCCATTAACACGGTCTTCGTAAACTAGAATTCCTGTGTTAATATCGTCCTTACGGTATTTTTTTTCTGTTCTATTGTCGATTACGACATTTGGGCGATCTGAGTAAATTTTAAAGTTTAGGCTTATCGCTGTGTTTGGGGCCATCTTTGTTTTTCCTTTTGGTTGTTTTTTTCTAAGTGTTCTTTTTTGATTGAAGTAAAGAATTAATATTGTTTAACGTTTTCTCATTTTGAGGAAATTTCAAGAATTCCGTTCCAACCGTTAAACATATTGAATAAATTTCTTGGGCTACATCTACAATATCAACCAATAAAGGTGGTTCAAAATAAGCAGGAATTCTGTGAAATCTATGAAGAGGTTGACTACAACGAACAAGATTTGTTTTTTTAAGACTCATCCAAGTCCCATGAATATCAGGACTCGCAGGATCATAAATAAGCCTATAATATTTTTCTAAGCCTGCATCAAAAGCTAAATCACGGACATTTTTCTTTGTCCAATTAGCTAATTCTATATCTATGAGTTCTGGTATTAATCCTCCCCCAAGGTCTTGAGCGATTTCCTCAGGACTTTGATTTTCGAGAGATTTTACTTCGGGATAAGTGTCTTGTAAATGCAACATCAAAAGTTTTTCTTTTCCTTCTCCATAAGATTTAAAGTTTTCAAAATCTTCATCTGTTCCTTTTTTTACTAAATAAGAAAAAGTTATAGCTGTATCTGCTAAACATCTAAGTAGTATACCTGATATATCTCTAGACCAGAAATTTGGATTTATAGCTATTAAAACGTACAATCTTGTTAGCCTAGAAAATAATCCCAATAGAATCTCATCACGCTCAGGGTTATATAAATCATACCTGTACCTATTAGTTATCATATCCAAATGTTGAATAACATTTTCTATATTTTCTTTTAAAAGATTATTAATTTTACTAATATCTTCTTCATTTAAAGACGCTTCTTTAACAAAATCAAATTCATATGGAATGCAAGGAACAATATCGAAGTTATGCCTCCAGAAATACTTAGGCCATGCCCTTGTTCTGTAATGTTCAAATTGCTCGTAAAATATATTCATTTGCATCCTTACAAACTGTTGTACACGATATTGTTCTTCTTCAGTGCAGTTTGTTGGATACTTAGGTAAAAGTTCAGCAACCGGTAAATCTTTAAATATTTTAATTTTGTTATGTTTAAACATCCTATTTAATGGTACTGCTCTTATATTCCCAGCATATAAATCTTTTGCTGGTAGCAATCTTATGATAGATTTATTTAGTTTAGAAAGCTCAACATCAGGATCAAGAGAACCTTCTTTTTCTATCCATTTTTTATTAATTAACCAATTGCACGGTGATTCTGGATAAAAAGCCATAATTCTGCCTATGGGTTTATAAAAAATATCATAGATTAATTTTTCATTTTTTTTAATAAAATCCTTTCTTTTTTCTACTGGTATCAATCCAAAATCTGTTATAAAACCAAACAAAACAATTCCCTCTGGAGCATATTTATCTAGTTCATCAAGAAACAGATTATAGAGTTCTGGCCACACTTTTTCTGAGAATGAATTTGCTAAACAGTCAATCCAAAGATGTTCAGGCATAAGATCGCGTTCCCAATCAGTTATTTTCAAATTTAATTGGCTTAAAGGACTAATCAGCTTACCCTTTTGTTTCTTATGATCTGAAATTTTACTAAATGTGCTTTTTCTTTTCTTCTTTTTAGTTTTTTTCTTGCTTGGCATTTTAAATACTCAAAAAAAGTTTTTTAAATAACAATTTAGCTACGAGAGTCAGGTAAAAAAGGTGCTGATAAAACTGCGTAATTTCCAAAACCATTTATTACGTTGAAATTTAAATAAAGAAAACATAGCCTTATTAGTTATCACTTAATTTTTTAATAAAAGATTAAGTCAAGTATATGAACTAAAACCATTTTTTGCAATATAAATTCCTTCCCCCTTTCTGATTTTTAGGTTTACGGCAAGCAAAGCGAGATGAGCGGAGAGCACTGTTTGAGCGTTAGCGAGTTGCGCTCGGAGACTCGCAAGCGAAGCCGGAAACCGTCAAGAAAATCAGCCGGGGCGTCTTTCTTTTCGTTCTTTTCTTGGACGAGCAAGAAAAGAACATTCATCCCATTTTGCTTTTTAGGACTGTGTCGAGGGTAGCGAGGAAAACGGAGAGCACTGTCTGAGTGAAACGAGTTGCGCTCGGAGTCTGAGCGACCGAAGGCAGAGACCGTATAAAAAAGCAGCGGGGTGTCCTTCTTTGGTTACCTTTTTTATCCTTCGGACAAATGAACCATTGATTCATAATGTGCTTCGCACAAACGAATCAAAGACTCATTTTGGACAAGCAAAAAAGGTAAAATTCTCCCCTCTTCATCTCAGGCATTATTTTATTGTGCTGCATTAAATAATATGATAGAATTAATTTAACTTTTCTTTCATAAGCCATTCCTTGATCCGTTAGGTGGCGGGTAAACCTAACGCAATCAGAACTGCCCCAGTGAAATCAAAGAGAAGATAAGATTCATTGCTGTAGACGCAATACTTTTGTTTTTTGAATTAAAACAGATACTCAAAGAGATGAAAGGGGCAAATATGAGAAAAACGAGTTTTGTAACCCATAAAAAATATGTAGGGTTTGTTAAAGAACTGGTTGGCAATAAGTGGCTCTCTCAAGAGTTGAAAAAGATTAAGCTTTGTGCAGCTCCTGAGAAGAAAAGAAAATTGAGCTTTATTGGCTCTACCGATAAGATTCATCCTCTGGCTAATCTTATTTATCAAGCTGATCAGACATTGGAAGCCTATAATCAGAAAGGTCTTTATCAGACCAGTGAACAAATTTTTAAATTATCCTGTTTGGGTGAAAATTTATTTATTTTAAAGGAAAAGGGGATAAGAGGCCTGGATGAAAAAGTTAAAGAATTGATATCATCTAAAAAAGAACTTTATGATAAAACAAATTTTGAAATCCAGGTTGCAGCGGCATATACAAAGGAAGGCCATCCTGTTGAGTTTTTAGAAACTATTTCAGATAAAAAGATAAAAACCCACGATGTTTTTATCGACTTTCAAAAGGGGATTGAAGTTGAATGTAAGAAAAAAGGCAAACAAGGTGACAGAGATAAAAAAAATATAGAGCATTGGAAGGAAATTAAACGTGAAGCATCTATAATGATGGATCAGTTCAATCTCAATTACGCAGTCCTCATCAAAACAGAAGAAGATCTTGTAAAGGAGGATATTGAATTTGTCCTGAAAAAACTTCAAAAACTGATGAAAGAAAGAAAAGAAGGAGAATTCGTTTTCAAAGACAGAGGCATAGGAATTGTTTTAAAAATACTCTCTGAAAAGGATCAAATGAAAGAGATGGACGGAATTTATTCTTGTTTCAATAAAAAATTAGATTATAAGGTTCTTGTTATCGGGTCCCTTACGCACAAAGAAGAAACAATGTTTTGCAAAAATCCAAGATTTTTCGGGTTCAAGAATGCTGTAATTCCAGACCGTATTAAGAGCGTCATTGAATCTATTAAAGATGCCAAAAAGAAGTTAAGTGGAAATCTGCCCGGTTTGATTTATGTTAATCTGAATATGACTGACCCCAGTATGTTAAAAAATGATTTTGAGAGACTTGATACCTTGATTAAGAAATCATTAGAAAACAATTCAACCATCACCGCTGTTATTATCACAAGCGATTTCTTTTTAAGTGATTCAAAAAGAAGTTCTTATTCTCACAAAACAATGGTTATTAAAAATGAAAACACTAAATACGTTTTACCATCTGACTTTGAGATAATCGGGGAAAGTCTGAATTAATATAATGGTGCTGAGAAATACCGGGAGAAGAGAAATGATAAAATTTTTAAGAAAATCGAATTTAGTTTTTTACCCCGATTGAAAAAGAGGTTTTTCTTGCAGGAGATTTCCCCAGGTAAAAAAGAAAAACCTTCCCCCGTTCCTCCCTTTTTATTCCCCTAATTTCCCCCATTTGCTTTTTAGGGCATCACGGATGCCCTTATTCTTTTATCAGGTCCCATTACGGTTTTTCAGGTCGAGGGTGAAGTGAAGGAAGCCGGAAACCGTCAAGAAAATCAGCGGGAGTGTCCTTTTTTGGTTACTTTCTTGGGTGAGTAAGAAAGTAACTTCCCGGTTTCTTGGACGAGCAAGAAAAAAACATACATCCCTTTTTTCAGAAATAACTTGACAAGTCAAAAGAGCGGCTTAATATTTGCAATAGTGATAATCATTATCAGTAAATAAGGGGGTTGTAAATGATGAAGGTTTTTAAAACTGAGCATAAAATAGCTCTTTTAATGAGCTTTTTTGTTTTTATATCACTGGTTTTCATAGGTTGTGCCTCTAACAATAAGGACTATTACAAAACAAAACTGATCAATAAAACGCCTTATGATGACCGTTATGTGAGGGTTGAGAAACATCTGCGAAATATCCCTGAGAAAGCCTCCAATAAGCAGAACAAAAAACTTATCGTAGAAAAACACTTAAAAAAGGCTTCCAAATTTATCTATGAAGCAGATAAACAACAGGATGAATCTGTTGGGGCAGTATTTACTGACTATCAAAAGGTCAAATATGACCACTGGAAACTTCCCAATGAAACAGAACTGACCAACAGGGGTGATTGTGAAGACAAAGCAATATGGCTTTATTCCAAATTAATAGATGAAGGTTTTAAAGATGTGAAATTGGTAACGGGTAAGCATCGAGAGTCCGACAACAATTTTCATGCATGGGTTACATGGCACCATGAAAACAAAATATACATTCTGGACCCGACCATCAATAAAGGTTTATACCAGGTAAATCATTATCCTTCCGGGTATTACAAGCCGCACTACTTCTACCACAGGGATAAAAAGTGGTGCGGGGTCGTCGCCTGTGTTATAGAACCAGCGCCTTCTTCCAAACAAGCAAGAAAAGGATAAAAATCACCTCTTTGGCTTCGGCCGATGATAAGCAACTGTTCCGCGGATGGAGTTGATGAACATGAGGACGATCACGGCTGCCAGCAGAAAATCCTTCGGCTCAAAGGCAAACCATGCATCGATGCGCCCGATAGTATAGAGAAAGAAGCCGGCGACAGCCGCAATCCGCGATGTCTGTTTATATATGGCCCAGGCTATCACGGCAAAGAGCAGGGCGTCATAAAACGCATAAAGTTCCACGTTGAAGATGTGATAACCGGCTTTTGTGAGGGTGGCAAAGAGAACTGTGGTGACAGAGCAAAACGCGGCGGCGATGAAACCCTGAAGAGCGGCCTTTCTTGCTGTATCCTTATCTTTTACAGATGGATATATGCTGTTCAACCATTTGTTTTCTGCCATTGCCTGTCCCCTTTTTTGAACAGACTGATTCTTGCAGGAAAACAGGGGATTGTCAACAATCTAAAAAAAAATGGTTTTGAAAAACTTAAGACAAAAGGCAATTACGAATCAAGAAACTCGCAGTACCACTTGGGCCTTTTCTTTTCATGGCCCCACACCTTTAAGGCATTAAGAGCCTTTTGCTCAACACGGAACCGCTTTTTTCCATCAGACCCCTTTTCGCTTTTGAGTATATTTGCTTTATATTTTGCTTTTAACGGTGTCAGCTTCTTCCATTTCCATTCACTTAAAATACCCTCTCTGGGTGTTTGCACTCCGTCTTCAACTTCAGGCCAGGGGTTTTCGAAGTTTTCTCCGTTATAGACGACAAAGCTGTCGACCCTGTTCTTTTGGGAGGCCTTTTTCAGAGAAGCATTCTTTTTGAGGAGGTCCAATATTTTTTTATTGCTGAATATCAAGAAATCCCAGTCCGAGCTTTTTTTAAAGCTGTTATTGGCCCGGGAGCCGAAAACCCAGACAGACTCGATCCTTGGATATTTCTCTGTTAAGCTGTCTAAGTAATCATGAACCTCTTTTGGAATTTTCATTTGCCTATTTCAATCCTTTTTGATAAATTTTTTGCATTTTTTACACTCTTTTAAATATTATTACGCAAATATTGAATTACAAACCAAAATAGAGGTTTTAACGGACAGACAAAAAACCCTAAAAAACAATAAAGGCTTTTAAAACAAGATGATATGGCTGCTTCATAGGCTTTTCAATCTTCAATTTCCTATTGACAATTTTAAATATAGGCCTATATTTTATAGTGGATTGGAGCAGAACTTCTTTTTTTATCAGACTGGTCTGGCTACTCATAAACGAAAACTCTCTGTTGAGTGTGAGGGTTAAGCGTTAGATATTGCAACCAGAACCACAACATCTCCCCGCGGAACCCCCGCTCTCTTTTATACTGTTTTTTGAGCGATTATTACAGTTTTTTAAACCCGGATAACGTTTATCCGAAACTTCTTATTAATCGTTCCAACAAGGAGGGTGTTATTATGAAGTGCCCAAAATGCGGCGGAGAGGCTGTCAAAACAAAGTACGGACAGAGATATATCTGCAATCAATGCGGGCATCTGTTCAAGGAATTTGAGGTATCTGCTAAACAGGCCTCTTAAAAACAATAAGTTGTCGGTTTCTCTGGATAAAAGGGGAAAGCTGAGTTCTTCTGTAGAGGCCTTGCACTTATTTTTCAGCACGGTTTCCTCTTCCTGAAAAACTTTCTTTCCTGTTTCTTCCTCTCTGCTGGCAGGAAAGCGGGAAGAGGAGACCGATTTGTTTAAAAGTTCTGATACTGCCAAGCCGTTTCATTAAAAAACCCCTCAGCACTTGATTTGCGCCCGGCCCATGTCAAAGATAAAATTGTTGCTATCCCTCTCTCTTTTTTGTTACTATTGGATTTAGACTATTAATTTTTACGGTTTTTTTCGGCCTATGAATATTTTTTTTACGTCATTTGAGTCGGTTGCCACGCTCTTGGGTGTCGGGGTTATCGGTTTCTGGATCGTCAGAAGGGGCCTTTTCCCCGGAGACGTTCTCCGGTTCCTTAACCCGCTGGCCATCGATATTGCTCTCCCCGCTCTTGTTTTCTATAATATCATTGCGAATTTTTCTCCTGAAACAATACCGGGATGGTGGCAGCTTCCCCTCTGGTGGTTTGCATTCACAGCCATCCTGTTTGTTCTGACAATGATAAGCGGTTTTGTATCCAAAAAGGAGACGCGTCCGGAGTTTAAGATCAGCCTTCTCTACCAGAACGGGATATTTCTTCCGCTGGTCGTGATCGGCGGGATGTTTGGTGATAATTCTACTCTTCTTATCTATCTTTTTCTCTTTACCCTTTTCTATCCCGGCTTTGTTTTCAGCACGTATCATTTTTTCTACGGGAAAAAGGAGAGAATTGACTGGAAAAAAGTTCTCAACCCTGTTCTTATTGCTTCTCTGGTAGCAATTTTTCTCCGTTATTTTAATATACAGGATTTTGTCCCCGGCTTTATTGTCTCCTGCTCGAAACTTGTCGGGGGAATGGCCATACCGACGATTATGATCATTATCGGCGGGAACATCTATGTCGATTTTCAAAAAAAGGGCCCCCTCTACACCAGCGAAGTGATAAAATTTCTCCTGCTTAAAAATATCATCTTTCCTCTCATCTTTCTCGGCCTCATTATTCTCATCCACCCTGATTACGGGATAGCTTTGATAATCCTTCTTGAAAGCGCTGTCCCGCCTATCACGGCGGCACCGGTTGTTATCGAGCGGGAAGGGGGGAATAAAAACATAGCCAATCAGTTCGTTCTAACAAGCTTCATCTTCTCGCTTTTCTCCATTTCACTGATGCTGATGCTTTTCAGCAGGTTTTTCACCCTATAGACCATCAAAGGAGAAAAATGGCGGAAAAAAAAGTGATTGTTGTCGGGGGAGGTGCCGCAGGCCTGATCGCTGCGGGCCAGGCTGCTGAAAAGGGAGCTGAAACACTGCTCCTCGAAAAGATGAACCGGCCCGGGAAAAAACTCTCCATCACCGGAAAGGGGCGATGTAATCTCACTAATATTGCGGAACGCGATGATTTTATCTCCCATTTCGGGAAAAACGGGCGTTTTCTTCGCCACGCCTTTTCACAATTTTTCACCTCTGAGCTTCTCGATTTTTTCAAAGAGCTGGGAATCGAAACAGTAATTGAACGCGGAGGCCGGGTCTTTCCGAAAAATAACATGGCCAGAGAGGTGGCCGATGCACTCATCAAGTGGGCTGAAAGTAAAGGTGTCATTATTGAAACCAGGGTGCCTGTCCAGGCCGTGATCGTGGAGGACGGGCGTGCTTCAGGGGTTTTTTTAGCTAAAAAACTCCCTAAAAACAAAGATGTTCCCGCGGGAAAAGAATTCCGGGCTGATACTGTTATAATTGCCTGCGGCGGCTCTTCCTACCCTGCAACCGGCTCTACCGGCGACGGTTTTTATTTGGCCGAGGCGGTTGGGCATACCATTTTGCCGATCCGGCCGGCACTGGTTCCTCTGGAGACATCCGGCGATACAGCAAAAAGCCTTCAGGGTCTGAGCCTTAAAAAGGTTACGGTAAAAATGCTTATCAACAAAAAAAAGAAGGTGGAAGCGTTCGGCGAGATGCTCTTTACCCATTTCGGCCTTTCCGGCCCGATTGTTCTTTCTCTGAGCAAATTTTTTGTCGACGCAATTCGGGACGGTCAAAAACCGGTCTTTTCAATCGACTTGAAACCGGCGCTCGATGAAAAAAAGCTGGATGTCCGGCTCCTTCGCGACCTGAACGCCCACGGGAAAATGCAGTTTCAGAATCTTCTCAAAGGGCTTCTTCCGATGAAGCTGATACCGGTCTGCATTGATATGACAGGCATTTCTCCTGAAAAGAACGGCTGCGAAATAACTGCCGAAGAGAGAAAACGGCTCCGTTTATGGCTGAAAGACTTTCGCTTTCAGGTTGTCGGGCACCGCCCGATGAAAGAAGCGATTATTACCGCAGGAGGGGTAGATACAAAAGAGGTCGACCCGAAAACAATGGCCTCGAAACTGATCAAGAACCTCTATTTTGCCGGAGAGGTTCTCGATATCGATGCTGATACCGGCGGTTACAATCTTCAGGCGGCCTTTTCCACGGGATGGCTCGCTGGGCGCTCGGCCGGTTAATATCTCCCCTGTTCTCATGACTTGTCATCTTCATTTTAATGATTAATATTGTAGGATATATACTGTAACAAAAGGAGGATGAAAGATGGGAAAAACAATGTGTAAATGGGGCGACGGCAGGGTGAAAGACGATCTTGAGGAATTCAAGTCTCTTGTTCTTCAGCCGAAATATGCCTGCAAGAAATGCGGCCGGGTTGCAAAAGATGAAGAAAACCTATGCAAACCGATCGACCTTGAGTAAATAATACTGTTATTGTCAAACATAAATCCGCAGTTCTCTTCTGTCCAGAGAAGCCGCTTTTATGCGTTTTACTCTAAACTTTTTTAAGCAGTTCCTTGCTTCAATCTCTTGACCAGCTTTGCCATGTTCTCCCCGAACCGCGTGCACTCGCCCTTTGCCCGCTCATCCGGCCTGCCGATGGCTACCGGGCCGTAGTGGTCTCCCTTGGGGTCTCCCTGAATGACCATTCCGTGAATCAGCATGGCTTTGAGAATATCGATGATGGTCGTCTCATTCCCGCCGCCGAGATTGGCCGCCGATGTAAAGGCCCCTCCGGGCTTGCCGGCAAGGTCTCCGTGAAACTTCACACTCTCGTCGATAAGCTGTTTGACCTCTGCGGCCATGGTGCCGTAATAGGTGGGTGAACCGATGATAATCCCGTCATAATCGAGCATGACCTCCGGAGAAACGTCCTGAACTTTCTTTATCTCGACATCGACCCCCTCTTTCTTAATCCCCTTTTCTACATATTCTATCATCTCCTCAGTATTGCCTGTTCTGGAATAATAGAGAATAAGAATCTTTGCCATAAGGATCTCCTCCGTGTTATAGTTGATATGATAAATCCATTGATTATTTCTATCATATTTTGTCCGCCGGCTAAAGGTTTTTTATGGTCTTTTTAAATCTTTTATTAAAGAACTGTTACATTAGGAGAGGCTTTTATGTTAAAATTTTTCCGGTTCCTTGTTCTGCTTTTTTTGATCTTTTTTTTCTTAGCCCCTCACTTTGCCCCTGCGGCTTCCTATAAATCGGAATACAAGCTCAGTGTTGTTGTCGGCCCGAAAGGGCCGTGGGGAGAGGGCGCGGCCAAATTCTCCGAGCTTGTCCGAAAAAAGACAGACGGTCGCATTAATATCAAGTGTTATTTCAGCGGCCAGCTCTTTGCGGGAAAACAGACCAATGAATTTCTTCTTCTAAGACAGGGTGTTGCCGACTTTGCTCTCGCTTCGACCATAAACTGGTCGACGACCATAAAGGAGCTGAACCTCTTTTCTCTGCCCTTCTTTTTTCATGACTACAAAGAGCTGGACAGGATCACGAACGGCAGGGCAGGTAAAAAGCTCGATCAAATCCTTGAAAAAAAGGGCGTGGTCAATCTTGGCTGGGGAGAGAACGGCTTCAGGGAATTGACCAACTCCAAGCATGCTGTTAAGAAGCCGGAGGATTTGAAGGGCTTAAAGGTTAGGGTTGTCGGCTCGCCGATTTTTATCGACACATTCAGGGCTCTCGGCGCCAACCCCGTATCGATGAACTGGGGAGAGGCGGTCACGGCCTTCCAGCAGAAAACCGTGGACGGACAGGAAAACCCTGTTGTTTCGGTTATCATCCCTTATAAGATTTTCGATATGCACCAATATATCACGATCTGGCACTATACCATCGACCCCCTTGTCCTCGGCGTGAATAAAAATGCCTGGAAAAGCTTTTCAAAAGAGGACCAAAAAATTGTACAGGAAGCGGCAAAAGAGGCAACCGATTGGCAGAGAAAAAAGGCAAGGGCCGGCCTTGAGAACAGCAACGACGCCATCACGTTTCTGAAGAAAAAAGGTATGGATGTAACCATCCTGACCAGAGAGAAAAAAAAGGACTTTAAGGATTTAACCGGGCCTGTCTATAAAAAATGGGTTGAGAAAATAGGCCGCGACCTGGTAACGCTGGCCGAAGAGGAGCTGAAATAGAGAACAGATGAGCGAAAAGAGAAAATGGATCCAGGAAAATCTCGAAGAGCTTCTCTGTGTAATCATTCTCGGGACAATGGCTGTTCTTGCCTTCGCCAATGTGATTGCCAGATATTTTATCCAGTATCCCCTGGCTTTTACCGAAGAGGTCGAGGTCAACCTGATGGTATGGCTGACACTGCTCGGAGCCTCTGTCGGCTTTAAAAGGGGGGCTCATCTCGGCCTGACTTTTCTTCAAAACCGGATGCCCGACCGCTTGAAAAAACTGACCGTTCTCTTTTCGGCCTTTCTCTCTCTTTTTCTTTTCGTCCTTTTGATCTGGATCAGCATTTTCCAGATCGTCGATGAAATCGACCTGGAAATAACCTCCGAGGCCCTGGCCATACCCCAGTGGTGGTATACTGCCGGGATTCCTGTGTGCGGGACTCTCTTGATCGCAAGAATTTTTACCCTGATATACAAAAACATAAAGGAGATATGACGCCCTGTGGAAGCCGGTATTCTTCTGTTTCTTGTTTTTCTGGTTCTGCTTTTTCTCGGCGTCCCGATTGCCGTCGCCCTTGGCGGAACCGCTGTCTTTCTTATCTGGAAATTTGAACTGGGGCTGCAGGTTTACTCGGCCAATTTCTATGCGGGGATTGCAAAGTTCCAGCTTCTTGCCATCCCCTTTTTCATTCTTGCTGGGTTCATACTGGAGCGCTGCGGCATATCAAAAAGGCTTGTTAACCTGGCAAACCTGATTGTCGGTGCTGTGCCCGGCGGGCTGGCTATTGTTGCTGTCCTTGTCTGCGTCTTTTTCGGCGGGATTTCCGGCTCCGGCCCGGCAGATGCGGCGGCCATGGGCTCTGTCCTTATTCCGGCAATGATCGCGAATGGTTACTCCCGGGGGTTTTCCTCGGCGCTTATCGCCGGCGGCGGCTCTACGGCCATCATCGTTCCTCCGAGCATTGCCCTGATCCTCTATGGTGTGATAACCAATGTCTCGATACCGGCCCTTTTTGCTGCCGGTGTGTTCCCCGGCCTGATGGCCGGGCTTTCTCTTATCATCCCTGCTTATTTGATTTCAAAGAAGAGGGGATATCTTGGAGAAAGAAGGGGAACGTTGAAGGAGGTTGTCAGGGCCTTTAAAGAATCGTTCTGGGGGCTTCTGGCTCCTGTGGTTATTCTCGGTGGAATCTACGGCGGGATCTTTACACCGACAGAGGCGGCTGTTGTTGCTGTCTTCTATGCCCTTTTTGTCGGGATGGTAATCTACCGGACCCTTACGCTGAAAGACCTCTATGATGTTTTTTGCGACGCCGCTCTTTCATCGGCCATTGTTATGATTATCGTCTCTTTTGCCGGCCTCTATTCGTGGGCCGGTTCCACCCTCGGCGTTATGGACAGGGCAGCCAATTATCTTCTCTCTTTAAGCTCAAATCCCTATATATCGATCCTGATTGTCAACCTTCTTATCTTTGTTGCCGGAATGCTTCTCGATGCCGTGTCGATCTATTATGTCTTTCTTCCCATCCTTATTCCGGTGATTGCCCACTTCAAGTGGGACCCTCTCTGGTTCGGCGTGGTCATGACCTTAAACCTGGCCATCGGGCAGTTCACCCCTCCTGTGGCCGTTAACCTCTATGTTACGACAAACCTTGCCGACACACCGCTCGAAGATACCTTCCTTGCGGTCATTCCCTTTATTTTTGCCATGCTTGCGGCCCTTTTGGTCGTTATCTACTTTCCGTTTTTCAGTCTTTACCTTCCTGTCTGGTGGGGTCTTTATACTCCGTAGTATTGAAGTGTAGAAATTACCCTGGCATCTTATAAAGAGTTGCGTTTTTTATATTCGCAAGAAGAAGAAATTTTTCAGGCGCAGGCAAGAAAGAAGCGGCTACCTCTCCTTCTTTTTCTTTTCATCAAAAAAGACAAGGGCAAAAACAGAGGCCATCACCAGCAGACAGAGAGAGAAAAGCAGCGTATAAAATACCTTGTCCGAAAGGTCGTATTGCCTATGAGTCTCAATTCCTGTTTGCCTGCTGCCGATTTTATCCAGCCGCTTTGTTACTTCTTCAGGATCGCCTGTTTTTATCTTTACAAAAACAAGTCCTGTTTTGTCCCGAAAATCATGTTCTTCTATCTCTAACCGGTGCTTTAGCTCCAAGCCTTCAAAAAAAATCGATTCAAAACGGTCCCTATCTGAAAGGGTTTTTTTATCATGCTTCTCAAAACCGATTTCCCCGTAGACAAAATATTTATTGTATTTCCTGAAATTGACAGTTCCGGCAATAAGCATTGCGATAAGAGTAACGATAATAATAAATCCCTTGTGCTTCCAGATAAGCCTTAATTCCTCCATCAGTTTTTTCTCCTGTTTAGAGAATTATTTTCTGTTCTTCCCTGTATCTTTATCCAGTTCTCTGATCTCTATCCGGATCGTATGATCATTAACTCCGCTACTTTTTGAAACCTCTTCCTTGGTCAGCACACCGATCAAAAGATAGAACAGAACAAAAACAGCAATAAGCAGGACGAACAGAAAGATTGTTTTCACATTCTTTATCTCTTTACTGCGCCCCTTTTTTCTTTTAAACTGGTTCTCTTTCAGCCTCTTCCAGGCCTCCTGCACTTCCCTTTCTTTCGTGTTTTTTTCCTCCATAACTCCACAGCCTGTTATCTGGTTTTTGTCTCAAACAAAAGAGATACGAGCTTTTCGCGCATCCCTCCAAAGCTTCCATTCGACATGATAAGGACAATGTCTCTGTCGCTCAACTGTTCTCTTAAAAAAGCGATAATCTCGTCAACCTCTTCTATAAAATACGCTGACCGGCTTTTTTTCTCAAGCTCTTTGACCAGAAGGTAAGGGGAAAAAAGCTGCTTGCTCTCTATCTGTTCAGACCGGTAGACCCCTGCTATGATAACCTTTTCAGCCCCATCAAAGGCATCGGCATACTCCTTCTGGAATATATTCCTCCGGCTTGTCGCTGTGCGGGGCTCGAATATGACCCAGAGCCTTCTTCCGGGAAACTGCTCTTTCACTCCCCTGATGGTCGCCTTTACGGACGTGGGGTGATGGGCAAAATCGTCTATTGCAATCATACCATTGTTTTCGGCTATGATCTCCTGACGGCGCCTGACCCCTTTAAAGCTTTCAATACCCTCTTTTATTTTTTGAAGGGGGATTCCCAGTTTCATCGCCATAGCAATCACACCAGTGGCGTTTTGAACATTATGCCTCCCGATTACCGGCCAGCAAAAAGGCCCCAGTTTCTGCTCTTTGTTTTTTATAGTAAATTCTAAAAGCTCTCCTTTGGCTTTTATATCAACGGCCCTCCACTCTGAATCCGGATGAAAACCGTAAGTCTCTGTAAAGCAGGGGGCAAACGGTCTCACCTCGAGGGCATGGGGAAAATCGCAACCGATAAGGAGGGTTTTTTCTGCAGGGATGATCTCGACAAATTTCCTGAACGCTTCTTTAATATGGTTCAGGTCTTTATAGATATCGGCATGGTCAAACTCAATGCTTGTCAGGATTGCGTTCTGCGGCATATAGTGAAGAAATTTCGGCCCCTTATCGAAAAAGGCTGTGTCATACTCATCCCCCTCCACCACAAAATACTTTCCTTTGCCAAGCTTATAATTTTCTTTAAAATTCAGCGGAACCCCTCCGATCATAAAGCCGGGGTCTTCGCCGGCAGTTTCCAAAATCCAGGCTATAAGCGACGATGTCGTGGTCTTGCCGTGGGTTCCCGCAATAACGATGACCTCTTTTCCCTTCAGGAAAAAATCTGCCAGGGCCTGCGGAAATGAGAGATACGGGATCTTCTTTTCCAGAACAGCCTCAACCTCCGGGTTGTTCTTCGACACAGCGTTCCCGATAATAACCAGGTCAGGGGCTTCGATATTTGATGCCCTGTATCCCGTTTTTACGGGAATCCCCAGTTCTTCAAGCTTTGTGCTCATCGGAGGATAAACATCCTGATCAGAACCGGTGACCTCGAAGCCGGATTCCTTCAGCATCCCTGCAAGCGAGCACATCCCGGTCCCGCAGATGGCGATCATATAGATTGTCTTGATCCTGTTCTTATCCATGGTCCTCTTTTAACAGCTCCTCCATAACAGTGTCATGGATATAGGGCCTGAACCGGTTAAAAGCTTCATTCTCCCTTGAGGGATGAACCCTGTTCGATAAAAGGATAATGATGATCTCTCTTTTTATATCGATCCACAAAGAAACCCCTGTAAAGCCTGTATGCCCGATCGATCCTTCTGAAAAATATTTCCCCGATGTTGAAAAAACCCTGGAAGGCGTATCCCAGCCGAGCGCCATTGTCGAACCCTCCACGCTCCCCTCTCTTTTCACAAACTCTTCAAGGATCTCTTTGAGAAAAAGCCTTCCCTTTCCCTTCAGGGTATCGAGAACCTCTTTTGCAAAAACATAAATATCCTCTCCAGTTGCAAAGAGCCCTGCATGTCCGGCAACCCCTCCCATGGCATAGGCATTGTCATCATGAACCTCTCCCCTTAAAACCCTTTTCCTCCACGGGCAATCTTCTGTAGCAGCAAATTCTTCTTTTTTTCTGCTCTTGTCGGGCAGGGGAACAAAAAAGGTCTTTTCCATGCCTAACGGCTTAAAAATCGTTTCATGACAGAACCTGTCCAGAGACATATTGGCAACTGTTTCGATAATTTCCTGAAGCAGGATAAAACCGAGGTCGCTATATTTTGAATCTTCCCCCACAGGATAAATCAGAGGCTCCTGATGCACCAGCTTATAAACCATATCCTTTGTTTTCAAATCGGGAATAAAATCTTTTCCTTTGTTAATCTTCTGATAAAAAGGTCTCCATGCCGGCAAACCGGACGAGTGGCAGAGGAGATGGCGTATTGTTATCTCTCCTTTACCATGATCTTCAAGAGAGGGAATAAAGCAGGACGCTTTCTCTTTTAGCCCAATTGATTTCTCTTTGACCAGCATCATCAGTGCTGATGTTGTTGCCATTACCTTTGTTAAAGAGGCGATGTCAAAGATAGTATCTTCGGTAAGCTCAGATTCACAAGGAATTAAAGAGGCAGAACCGACAGCCTTTTTATACCTGATATCCCCTTTTCGGGCAAAAAGGAGGAATATTCCGGGGAAGGTTTCACTTTTTCTTCCCCTTGTTAAGATATCAGTAATGTTCGGATAGCTGTCCAAGGCTCTTTATGATTTCTCCATATCATGATACGGCAGATTCTAAAAACTCGATTTTCTGTTTTTTCCCGTCAATTTTGACCCTGATCCCAAAGGGAAGGGTCATCGCCCCGCCGCCGTGTCCCGCGGGAAGTCTATATAATATGGGCATTTTTGAATCGGAAAAAACCTCTGAAACCATTTCTATAAACTGTTCTTCTTCGCCGGATTTATAGATGTTGCCGAAAATGATACCTTTTACCTTGTTAAATTTGCCGGCCATTTTCAGCTGGGTCAGCATCCGGTCCAGCCTGTATATCTCTTCGTTTGTGTCTTCGAGAAAAATGATTTTTCCCTTAGTATCCAGCTCAAAAGGCGTTCCCATCGAACTGACAATGATAGAAAGACAGCCCCCGGTCAGGGTCCCTTCTCCATTCCCTTCCCGAATGACCCCTGTATTGTCGATCTTTATCTTGCCAAGCGGCTTTGTCATTGTTAGAAGCCTGGACAATAGCTCTGTTTCGTATGGGTTCAAGCCGCGGGCCAGATCCCCTGCAACCATAGGGCCGTGAAAAGCAACCAGAGAACACTGCTGTTCCAGGTAATGCAAAAGAAAGCAGATATCGCTATAGCCGACAAAAATCTTGGGGTTGCTGGTAATTGTCTCTTTGTCAAGAAGGGGGAGAAGCCTCCCTGCACCGTAGCCGCCCCTGGCGCAGAAAATAGCTTTGATATCTTTGTTTTTGAACATATCGATAAGCTCGGTTTTTCTTCTCTCATCAGAGCCCGCCATATACCTCGTTTTGCTGAAGATTTCCTCGTTCCAGACAGGAAGGAATCCCATGTTTTGAATGGCTTCCAGGCCCTTTTCAAAAAGACCCCTGCCAAAGACCCCGGACGGGGCAATAATCCCGATCTTATCTCCTTTTTTGAGCGCCTTCGGCTTTATCATACACCCTCCCCTTTAAACGTAGTATAGGTTAAAGACCGGAAAATGTCTAATATTTTAATAGATACGATTATATACAATATATTGTGGTTTTCAACAGATTTATACACAACCTGTGGAAAAGTCTTTTGTCGAAAAACCCACATGATTCCCGACATCTCTTGAAAAATCAACCACTTGCAATGTGCCATATTTTTGGGGCACTTTACCCACCGCCTTTTTCGTCCTATATTTTGATTGACCAATGCCAAAAATTTTAATAAACTCAATCTAATAAAAAAAAGAGGTAACAATGTCCAGTCAGTCTCTCAGCAAAATAATCACGGAAAAAGAGTTTCTCCCTCTTGTGTATCAGGCATCTGTCAATCTTTTTAAGGCGCTCAACTACCTGAAAAAAGATTCTTCAGAAATAACAAAAACCTATTACGCAGCTCTGAACAAAGAAACAGACCTCTTTGAAGACTTTCTGGACAATCACGGGGCTCGCGAGAACAGAACATGGGTTGTTTTTTCAGAATCGGTCGCTTCGATCAGGAACTTTGCCATTGCCGGGTTTCAGCTCAGACACGTTCTTGACCGATATGAAACATACGCCCTTGGAGACTCGAAAAGGGACACCGCCCATTTCCAGAAGAAGGCTGATGACGCCTGAACTATATCAACAATTCCATTCTGGCTTTTTATGCCATCATAAAAAAAGAGGGGCAGAAAAACGGTCTGGCCATTACAAGGAGCTGCTGTAAAGAAGAGGACTTCAGCGAAATCCATGTCTCCAAACGCCTCCCTAAAAATCTCTACGCAAAAGATATCGGAGACGAAGAGAGGATCATTGCCCTGGCCAGAAGGTTCAGGAACGTGGTAAAACATATAAAAGATATCAATATCGGCAGGTTCTACGATAAAAAAATAGACATCCCGGTGATTCCCCATATTATCGATGAAACGAAAATCCACATCTGGAAAAACAAGCTCCATGACATTCAGTCAGATTATGACACGCATATCAAGCACACCGCCCTTGAAAAGAGCGACAAAAACTTAAGAAGGCTCAGAAGCTTTGCTTCTCTTGTCCTCCATCTTCTCGAGATGGTCCGCTGGCTCTCCCACTTCTTTGAAAGACACGGGGACGAAGTAAGGCACGGGGAAATCAAAGAAGAATTCACGAAAACCGTTGACAGAGAAAAAGGGTTCGATGTCATTATTAATTTCGCCATTTTTTTCAGCGAGGATTACCTTGAAAAGGGGAAACTCATTGCCGAAAAGATCTTGTCACAATACACGATCAAGACGCAGTATACGCTTCCCATTCCCAGGCCGCTCGGCTTTCACGCCAGGCCGGCCGGATACGTTTCCCTGATCGTCAACGAGCACGGGACCGATGTCTACCTCCTTGTCGACGGAAAGAAATTCAATGCCAAGTCGGTGCTCAGCCTTATGGAGGCGGGCGGGATTATTGCGGACAAAAAATACAAGGAAGCGGTGTTTGAAGGGGACAAGAGGGTTCTTGATGATATCAAGATCCTTGCGGAAAACAACTACTGCGAAGACTGCGAGATTCCGCGAGCGCTTAACTACGTAAGGATTCTCCGGAACAAATAAATAGGCTTATTTTTCAAAATCGGCATAGATAGCGGCAAAGTCGATGCCGGAAATCCGAATCCCCGGCTTTTGATATTTGGCCCGAAGACCCTTTTCCGCGTCCTCGAGATTTACGTTCTTTATCCCGTTCTTTCTTGAAAGATAGGCTTCCATAAAAGCGGCCAGATCGTCGATCGCCTTGACCAGTTCACCGTCCCGGGGATTGAATTTGTCCTTATTGTAAGATCCCTGCATTTTTTCGCCCGGTACTTCCTCTGTCTTTCCGTTGACGAAAATGATCGTTTTGAACTCGTTCTCTGTAAACATCTTCATCTGGCTGTGCCAGTCTTCGGGAAGCAGCGGGTAGACCTCTTTCTCCATCTGCTTTTTTTCATACTGCTTGATCATCCCTTCCAGCCCTTCGATCGCTCTCTTGACAGGAGAGATGATATCTCTGGTGAGCACTTCAGGGAGATCGTGAAAGAGGCCTGTAAAATAATTATTGATGCGCCTCCTTTCGCAGGCATCGATCTCAAGAGAGGAAAGGTAGGCAAGCATGGCAACGATAAGCATGTGGCCGAGCACCGAGGTTCTCGGCGTCATGTTGATATGGCTCCATCGCAGTTGAAATCTCAGCTGACCGCAGAGATTGACAAAATTCCTCAGGCCGGACGAAAGAACAAGCTGTTTCAGTCCCGGCAGGTCATAATGTTTTTCCACTTCCTGTTCCAGCCTCTGCCTGATCTGGGGAACCTCGTAGCCGCCGGGATTGGCCTGCTCTACGATGCCAAACTCCCATTTGGTCGCATAAAAATGGGCGGCATTCAGTATTTTTTTACTCCTGCTCTCTTTATCGCTGACAAAGTATTCCCTCAGCCGGTCATAAAACCCTTTTTCCAGAGGAAGGACAATCTCCTCCAGATTTTTAAAAACCCATTCGTTCAGCCTTTTGTATTTACCTCTGTCTTTTTTTATCTCATTGAATATCTGCGGTTTCAGGTCGGTAAGGATAAGCCTCTGCAAAAATTCAAAAATACCCCCTTCTATGATCTCGCACCAGTCGACCTCGTTCTCTCTTTCTTCCTCTTTCCCGATAACATAGGCGATGATCATCTTATGCGCCTGTTTGTCCAGCTCTCTCAAATCAACAGGCCGCACCTTGTCGTTCCATCTCTGCATGCTCGCCGCATCATAGATTGTTTCCAGAAGCGCTTTTTTTATCATAAAAACTCCTTATATCATTTCGCTGTTTCGTCATCTCTTTCTATCAAAAAAGAGAGAGATAGTCAAAAACTTCTGGAGATATTCGGAGTTTTTTTAACAAAAAGGGGGGGGTTTTTAGAAAAAACCTGAAAAAGATAAAAAAGAGGACAGACTAAAGGATATTTTTATTGGTTTCCTGCTCTCCGGTAAAGATATCTTCAAATCTTATGTTTCCGTCTTTTTTGGCAACCCTCCAGAGGCCTTTCATGGTTCCCTTTTCATAGCTGGCCATGACCTTGAAATCGCCGTTTTCATCATAGAGCTTGGATGCTCCTTCGGCCTTGCCGTTCTTGTAGCTCTTTTCAACCTTTATCTTTCCGTTGTCATAATACTTCTTAGCCAGGCATTCGGACACGCCCTTCTCTCTGACAAACTCAAGCTCAATCACATTCTCGTCCTTTTCGTACCTGAAATGCCTTTTTTGTTTTAAACCGTTAACACCGGTTTTTATCTGAGAATAATATCTCGCCACTGCACTTTTTAACATCGAAACACTGCCTCCTTAGCAAAAAATTTAATTCATTCTTTAATTTAATAAGAAAAATGCCAATGACAAGGAAATTTTGAAAAAATTGCTACTATTTTTGGGGTTTTAAGGACATTTAAGTACCTGTTGTCTTTTTCTGAGCTCCCATTTGTTCTTTAGGTGTTTTTTCCTTCTTTTTCCAGTGTCCCCTTCTGCTTTTTTAGATCGAGGGTGAAGTAAGCGAGAAAAGCGGAGAGGCTGGGCATTTAAACTGTCTTTTAACTGGGACGTCCTTCTTTTCGTCCTTTTTGGCCACGCAAAAAAAGTGAGCCGCCTCTCTTCTTGTCCCGTTATAAAAAAGAGATGCGGCTCGTATAGGAGGAAACAGCAGGCAATGCTAATCTTTGCTTTTGTTTTTTACTCTATTTATTCTTTATTGCGCTCACGCCCTGAGTCTCGGCTGGTTCTTTTAGATTACTTCCCTTCTGTTCCAGCTTTTTGAGCCTCTTCTTCAGAATTGACAGCACCGGCATCCTGAACCTGTGTGATCTCTTCTGATGAGAAGACCTTGTCGACATCGAGTATCATGGTGAACTCGTCACCAGATTTACCCATGCCTTTAATAAAGTCTGTATTGATGCTTGTCCCTATTCTTGGGGCAGGTTCTATGTTTTCAGGCTCAAGATCTACAACCTCCTGAACTGAGTCGGCCAGAGCACCTAATACCGTGATATCGTCATCCATCTCAACCTCGGTGATGATGATACAGGTGTTCACTGTCTTTTCTGTCTTCTCCATATCGAACTTCAGTCTCATATCAACGACAGGAACAACACTGCCTCTCAGATTGATCACGCCAAGCATGAAGTCAGGGGTTCTTGGAACCTTGGTTATCGAGGTGTACTCTAAGACCTCTCTCACCTTCCCCACATCCAGGGCAAATATCTCATCGTCCAGCTTGAAGGTCAGATACTGGGTCGTTTCTGCTATTTCAGCTGCGCTCATTTCTTGCTCCTTTATGCTTTACCTTAATATTTAAGGGAAAGTGAGTTGGAAGATGCCGGAAATAAAACTGCAAGTTTATCCTTTAACCTGAGGGGGTGAAAAGGTAAACTTAAAAACATCTCCCAGCCTCACAATCCTTTATTTTAAAATTAAAACTTTTCAAATTCCTTATCCAGAGAATCTTTCTTCCCGTTTCCGTCGAGGTCGAGCTTAAAACCTTCATCCTTTACCCCTGCCATGGCCGGTTCTTTCTTTTCTCCGGCTTTCTTTTTATTCTGGACAGGCTGTTTGCGGGTCTCTTTCTTCTTTTCCGGCTTTCTCTCTACTATCCTCTCGGCTCCTCTTTTGCCGAGCTTAAAGAACTCCATGGTCTGCTGGAGCTGCTCAGACTGTGAAGAAAGCTCTTCTGATGTAGAGGCCATCTCTTCAGATGCCGAAGCGTTCTGCTGGATAACCTGGTCAAGCTGCTGTATCGCCTTGTTGATCTGCTCGCCTCCGGTGTTCTGCTCCGCGCTTGCCGCAGATATCTCCTGCACCAGCTCGGCTGTCTTCTTGATATCAGGAACCATTGTGCCGAGCATCTCTC